>Ga0208147_1000142_pt1 | contig 28344 bp, 31 predicted proteins | sample DEB3_08_DNA_FD_184520 | JGI IMG/M metagenome (GOLD analysis project Ga0208147, IMG submission 184520) | Aqueous microbial communities from the Delaware River and Bay under freshwater to marine salinity gradient to study organic matter... | ecosystem: Environmental > Aquatic > Marine > Coastal ... | reverse complement strand
CGCTCATAGTGAGCCTCCCGCGTCAATCCTGCGTGATCTGCTGTGCGGGGCAGAGGGTCACGCGGTCGCCGTCGCGATGTTTCGGGACAGCCCGCCAGCGTGGTGGTGCGAGCAGGTTCGTAACGCGGACATCGGCAAGCGCGTAACTGCAATCGTTAAACCAACATAAGGCCAGGGCGCATGAACCATCTAGCAATCGTATCATCCGAACAGGCAACGGCCCTGCCGGTCCTGATTGATCGTGCGGTGCGGGCGTTGAGCAACGCCCGGTCGTCCGCTGAAATATTGGAGGCGCGGGAGTTGGCGAGCATCGCCTACGACACGGCGAAGATCGCGGCGCGGATGGCAACTGCCAAGGGCGCTCACGATCGCGTGGTTGCCGCCGCTCACCGCGCCCAGGCGGATGCTCTGGTAATCGAAGCCCAGGCCAAGCGTCGGCTGGCGGATGAATACGACGCAGCGCAGGCAAGGGGTGAAGTGGCGACCGGCCGGGATGGCCCTGGCGCTGGCGTTACAAACGGGAACGCCAAGCCAACCGTCGCCGACCTTGGCATCTCCCGCAAGCAAATCCACGACGCCCGCGAGGTACGCGACGCCGAGGAGGAGGAACCGGGAATTGTTCAGCGCGTGCTCGATGAGGCAATCGAGAACGGCGAGGAACCGACCCGCGCCAAGGTCAAGCGGGCGATCAAGGCCAAGAGCAAGCGGCGCCGACCGGCCGGTCACAAAAACACTGTGGAGGAAAGCCAGCACGACCGCGACTTGAGAATGCTGTTTGGCGTGTGGAGCGCCGCTTGCGAAAGTGCGCGACAGGAATTTTTAGCAACCGTCACACAATAGGAGCAACTAGCATGGGAGCCGTAGTATCAATTAAGGGCGCCAAGCTGCCGCCAAAGGCAGCGCAGTCCAAAATGGATACGTTGATCGTCACACAAGCGATGGTTAACGGATGGCGCATTCCGAGTTTCCAGCGGCCAATCCGTATCAATTCAAAGGTGGAAGCGGTCGCCGAACAAATCCGGCGCACGGAATCCATTGAAGGCGTGTTGACGCTAGGCGCGATTCGATCGGAGGCGGGCACACTCTACATTGTGGACGGCCAGCACCGCGTCGAGGCGTTCAAGCTGTCCGGCCTAGAAGAAGCAATAGCGGATGTTCGCGTTTGCATCTTCGATGCTTTGGGGGACATGGCGCAGGAGTTCGTCCAGCTCAATTCGTCGCTGGTAAAGATGCGGCCAGATGACATTTTGCGCGGACTGGAAAACTCTACGGCATCGCTCAAGGCTATCCGCAAGGCGTGCAGCTTCGTCGGATACGATTACATTCGCCGGGGCACTACGAGCCCGATTGTCGGCATGTCTGCGGTGTTGCGTTGCTGGAATGCGGCGACCAGCGAGACACCGAGCCCGAATGGAGGCATCACTACAACCGCATTAGCGGCCAACCTCGACCCGACAGGAACGCAAAATTTAATCGCGTTCCTGTCCACGGCCCATTCAGCATGGGGGCGCGACCCTGAATATTATCGGCTCTGGGGCAATCTCAATCTCAGCCTGTGCATGTGGCTATGGAATAGGCTGGTGATCGATCGCGACCGCTACGGGAATAAGCGGTATGCCATCCTCGATATCCCGACCTTCAAAAAGTGCCTGATGTCATTGTCAGCCGATGGCGATTACGTCGCTTGGCTGCAAGGGCGGATTTTGCGCGACCGCGACCGCAGCCCCGCCTATACGCGCATCAAGAACGTGTTTTCGCGACGCATTGTGGACGAGACCGGCAAGAAGCAATCGCTTCCGTCCCCGGCGTGGGCGTCATCGTAACAAGGGGGGTAGCGAATGGCATTTGCGGAATTTTCGTCATCGGCTGAACTGATCAAGCACTACAAGCGCGTGCGTGCGCGCATATTCCCGCGCGTTCCGCCGACGATCCGTCAGCCAGCGAAAGTCGAAATCAAGGCGCTGGCGCTGCCTGCACCCGTTGCAATCGATGCGCCCGCACCCGTCGCGCCGCCTGATCCAGGGCCGTTTATCCCACCACTGCCGGTCACGCCAGCGATGTTGCGCAAGGAAACGCCATATCCATCCGTCGATCTGATCAAGCGTGTTGTCTCGCACCATTATCAAATCGCGTTGGTCGATTTGGTTTCCGCGCGGCGCACAAAAGAAATTGTTGAGCCTCGACAGGTCGCCATGTGGCTGGCGCGCAGCATGACCCCGAGCAGTTTGCCGGTCATTGGTCGCAAATTCGGCAACCGCGATCACACGACGGTTCTGCATGCGTTCAACAAAATCGAGCATCGGCGCCTCAGTAATCCAGAATTTTCCGATCTTCTCGACGCACTGCAAGCAACCATCATGGGGGTACACCAATGGCAATGACTCAGGCGGAATCTGAACGGATTATCGCGCTGCATCAGCTGGGGTACAAGGCTGCCGAAATTGCGCATTTAATGGGCATGGATCGGTTGCGAGTGCTGCGCCGAATCCAGAATTGGGACATCAAGGGCATCACGCAAAGCCTGCATGCTCTCGGCATCTATAACGAGGGAAAGAATATGAAGGTGCCGCCGGAAGTGTTTGCCGAACGCGATCGCCGTCTATCGCTCGCCCCCCGATCTCTCACCGCTGCCATCTGTGGCGATCCTCTGCCGGGATATAGCGCGATGGAGCGGCGATGATCGTTGTCGATCTACCAGCGCCCCCGAGCGCCAATCACCTTTGGCAGTCCGGCCGCGGCCGTGTGTATCGCTCGCCAGCCTATCAGGCTTGGCGCGAGGAAGCGGCATGGATGCTCAAGGGCGTTGGCAAGATCGATGGTCCCGTTCGGGTATCAATCTACATCACGCCCAAGGGCCGCGGCGACGCCGATAACCGCGTTAAGCCCGTTTTGGATGCGCTGGTCACGGCCGGCGTGATCGAGGGCGACGACAAGCGATATGTGCGGGCCGTATCCGCTGAATGGTCCACCGATATGGACCTCAAGGGCGTTCGTGTTTGTGTTGCGTCTGCGTCATCTGAAACGCAAGGGCAGCACGGGTAGATCATGGCGCGCATCCGCACGATCAAGCCAGAGTTTCCGCAATCAGAAACCGTCGGGACGCTCAGCCGCGACGCCCGCCTGCTGTTCATCCAGCTTTGGACGATCGCCGACGATGCGGGCCGGGCGCGAGCTGCTGACCGCCTGCTAGCTGGGCAACTATATCCCTACGATGACGACGCGCCACAACTCATCGGGGGGTGGCTGGCAGAACTCGAAAGCAAGGGGTTTGTGCGCCGATATGAGGTTGATGGGACCAGGTATCTCGATATCCCTACATGGTCCAGGCATCAGCGCATTGACAATGCTGGGAAATCCCACATTCCGGAACATCCGGGAAAAGATGTTCGCCGCGAACCGCCGCGGACCGCCGCGAGTGGCGGCGAACCGCCGCTAGTACCTAGTACCTTGGACCTAGTACCTAGGACCTCCGCGCCTGACGGCGAAGAAAAACAGATTTTGAATTTTAGGAAAGTGGGGGAGGGGAGACCGTCAGGACCGAAGCACGGTGCCGTGTCGAAAAGCCGTGGCACAGTTTACATCCGCCAGGGCACCGCTGACTGGCAAGCCTACGTCGATGACCACCGATTAGCGGTCGGATGGGAACCGCAACCCGATCAACACGGCGGCCATTGGTTCAAAATCGCGGGGGCACAGCCGCCACCGTCAAAGCCGCAGCCACGGGCAGGCCCGGCGCCGGCAAAAACAGAAACCATTGCAGCGGCAGGGGGCTAATCATGGCAGCACGTCGGAAACTGCGTCGCGTATCACAACATCACCGCCAGGCGATCGACCGCATACACGAACGCCTGGCGCAGGACCTCCCGCGAGGCTCGATCACCGCGCCGATCGTGGTGGACGATCCGCACGGTATCGAGACGGGCGAAAAAATCGTCGTTCTGCGGAGCCTGAGAAATGATCCTATCGCCGCCATGCACGCGCGGGGGCAGGTGGATCAAGCGCAGTTTGCCGCCGCGCGCCATTGGCAGCGCTGTCACGAGCGGGTCGAGGTTGGCGGGGCCTCTGCCATCGACCCGGCAAAAGAAGCTGTGGACGGAGGGCCGGGCTATCCCGAGCCCCTGACTGACGCCATGCGGCGGGCAGCGCACGACCTCGCCCGCGCCGGCCGGGCCCTGGGCCAGGAAGGGGAGGCCATTGTGCGCGATGTTCTGGGGGCGGGAATGACGCTGTTGCTGGCGGCGGCAGCTCGCGGGCTGACGACGGAGCGGGAATTGATCTATTTCGGCGGCCGCTTCCGGGAGGCCCTGGAAACACTAGCCAAGGTGTTCGGCTACACGAACGCCCGCTAGGGCTTGACGAAGGCGACGGGTCATGATACACGAATCACCATGTTGCCGATTTGCGCCCGGACGGGGAAACCCGCTTGGGCGTTTTCGGCATTATAACCTTGACAAAGCGGATAGTATGCCTAGTTGTAAACCCGCATCCGAAGGCCAACAGTCAGAGGGTGCTGGCGCGCCCGAGGTTACGGAAGATATGGTGGCTGCTGGAGCAGAAGCTTTGCAATCGTTTTTGGAGAGCGGTTCCCTTTCTTATGAGTTCGTTGCCGAGCGGGTGTATATGTCCATGGCCCGTGTATCTGATGCAAAAAGCGCTTATTGGCCTCTCGGCGCAGAGCCGGGTTGATCACATGGCTGATGCGAATGGTGATTTTCAAGCAGTCTAATTGCATCGCAAGCAGGTCACCGAGAGAAAATAGGTCTTGCTCATATTCGAGCATTGATTTGGCGGTCAACTGATTGGTTATGCGGACGCTCCACGCCTCGTAGGCAAATGAACGATGGCACATCTTATCCCGCTCAAGACCAATCACATCGAGATGCTGGAGGCATACCTCAATCTCTTTTTTTGTTTTTTGTGTGCGTTTGCTGATCCGAAGCATAGCTAGGATTCTTGATTTCATGTCGCCGAACCGCATTCCGGCAAAAAGTATCCGGGCCTTATCCTCTTTGAGGCCAGAAAGTTTCCTGCCAAGCTGGTTCACTAAACACTCGGCTTGTGCGTAGGATACGATGAACTCGCCTATGGTAGCGTAATAGTCCTTTTCGGATGGTGGCGGCGGATGTGAGCGCGCTTGCTGCGACAGGTCAAAGAGTCCAGGCATGGTCAAAGTCCTTCGGCCACAAAGTAAGGATATTGAAATCGCTCCCGACGCTTGGGAGCGATTTGAGCGCGCCATTGACGTGGTAGCGAAAAGCCCGCCACAGCACAGGAAGTCTACCGAAACGAATCAGAGGCGCGGCAAGGGTAAAGGCGCCCCTGTGGGCAACCGAAAGAAAAAGCGCGGAGGATCAGGGAGTTGATGCCGCTACACTTTGTAATTGCCGCATCAGCGCGCTTGTGATTCCATGCAAATGGTTGGGGCGGCCCCGTTGCCGCTAGAACGGGACCGCCCCGAGGCTAGGACAGGAATTGAACCTGCGTCTCCCAGATTTCCAGCCCAGGGCGCATAACCATTCTGCCACCTAGCCAGCCTGATCGCCCCGCCGCCCAACGGCGGGGCGAATCGATTCTGAGCATAGCAAGGTGGATTGTCGCGGCGCGGCCTGCCGGCCCGCGTGTCCACACGTTTTAAGATGTTGGTGGGCGGGATTGCCAGTATCGCACGCGGCGCACCTTACGTTTGCGGCCGGCGCGTTTCTTGCGCCATCGCAAGAATCGCTTGGCGGCGAAACTATAGTTCGGCTGCGTGAGGCCGGCGGTACGTGAGGCGCTTGCCCTGGATGCCTTTGGCGAGCAGCGCCGCACGTTCCCCATCGTTCACACCGAGGGCGATGCGGTTGTTGTAGCGGAAATCGAATTCCGCGAGATAGCGATGCAGGTGCTTCTCAGCGCAATGCTGGTAGACGCCGCGCATCCCGCGCTTGAACACTGAGAAGTAGCCTTCGACGGTATTCGTAGTGACATCGCCGCGGGCATATTCGCCAGCGGTATGCACGACGGTTTCGTGTGCTGCGTATCCCTTGCCGACCTGCTTATAGAGTTTGCTTTCGTCGGTGTGCAGGCGGCTTTCTCGCTTGATGTTCTCGCGCACGATGGTCGCGACCGTGACCTGATCGGCAACCGGAACGTGGAACGTGCGCACGCTGCCGCCTCGCTCGACCAAGGCGAGGATCGGGCGATTGTTTAGCACCTTGCGCTTGTAGGGACGGCCCTGGCGCTGCTTGGAGACTTGCGCCTGTGCAGTCTTGCCGAAGTAAGTTTCGTCGGCCTCGACCACTTGGCCTTCACCGCCCATGGGCTCAAGGCCGCCAGTACGCATTGCCTCGCGGAGGCGGTGCATCATGAACCACGTTGATTTGTAGCTGATGCCGAGCATGCGGTGGACCTGATGGGCGCTCACGCCCTTCTTGCTGGCGGTCATCAGGAACAGCGCAGCCAGCCACTTGGTCAGCGGAATCTTGGAGCGCTCGAAAACGGTTTTCACCGTCACCGTGAATTGCTGGCGGCATTCCTTGCACTGGTAGACGCCAGCGCGGTGCGCCTCGCCTTCGAGCTTGGTCACGTCATCGCCGGTAACTCCACAGTGCGGGCAAACCGCACCGTTCGGCCACACGCGAGCTTCGAGCCATTCGCGGGCTTTGGCTTCGTCTTGAAAGATCGGGTTTTTGAGCAGGTCGGCCATGGGCGAAATCTAAGCCATGGGGTCTGCTTTGTCAAGGTTATAATTCCGGGCGTTTTGCATTCCGGTTGTAAACGCCGGAACGGGGCCGACCTGACACACCCCTCCCTGACTCTCCCGAGCGGGTCGGCCCCGCACTCATTCGCGTGAAACATCGGAGCGGCAATGCGCTGTGAAACCTGCCAGGGCGCGGGGATGGTCTCTGGCCTATGGCCAGAGTGGATGCGCGGCCCCTGCTCCGATTGCAACGGCACCGGCATAGCCCATTGCTGTGACGGACTGAGAGAGCAACCCGAACATGTCGAATCCCCGCGCAATCGGGATCAAGGCCCGACCAATACCCAAGCGCGGCAAGAAACGATGGAAGCTCAAGCGCGAGCGCGGCAACCGGGGGCAGGGGAAGCGTAGGTAGGCTATGGCAGCGCGTAAACGACGCGGCACCACCCATGAAGGATGGGTAGAAGAAGTCCGCGATAAAATCCGCACCAGTATGCTGGTGAACCGCCTTATAGATCATGGGCTTGGCAAAATCGATTTGAGCCAGACGCAATTGAGGGCCATCGAGATTGCGATGCGCAAGACGCTGCCTGATCTGACGGAATCGAAAAACAACACCAACGTATCCGGCAAGCTCGAAATCGGATGGCTGCCGAGCGCCGAATAATCGAGTACGCCCCCCGTCGCGTATTCCTGCCCTATCATGACCGCACCCAAAGATGGGCTGTCATGGTGGCGCACCGCCGGGCCGGCAAGACCGTCGCCTGTATCAACGATGTGATTAAGCGGGCTGTCTGCCTGTCTCGACCGCATGGGCGGTTTGCCTATGTCGCACCCTTCCTGGCCCAGGCCAAAGAAGTGGCATGGGAATATCTCAAGCGGTTTGCCCTTCCGATCACGGCGGACAAGAACGAGTCCGAATTGTGGATTGAGCTGTTGAACGGCTCCCGCATCCGCATCCATGGCGCCGACAATCCCGACCGGCTCCGCGGCGCCTATCTCGACGGCGTGGTGCTCGACGAATACGCCGACATGCGGCCATCGGTATGGGGCGAGGTTATCCGCCCGATGCTCGCCGATCGCCAGGGCTGGGCCACGTTCATCGGCACCCCCAAGGGCCGTAACGAGTTCTTTGATATTTGGGAGCACGCCCAAGCGGATCACCGCTGGTTTCATGCGATGCTGCGGGCATCTGAAACCAAGCTGCTACCGGCGGCGGAATTGGAGCTTGCCCGCGGGGACATGACCCCGGAGCAGTACGAACAGGAGTTTGAGTGCTCGTTCGAGGCCGCCATTTTGGGCGCATACTTTGGCAAGGAGATTGCCGAGGCTGACCGACAAGGCCGCATCGGTGATGTGCCATATGACCCGGCCGTGCCCGTGCATACCGGATGGGACCTTGGCATCGGTGACTCGACGGCCATCTGGTTCTTTCAGGTGGTAGGCAACGAGGTACACTATATCGACCACTACGAGGCGCACAGCCAGCCATTGGACCATTATATCGCCGTTCTGGCGTCGAAGCCCTATCACTACGGCTATGACTTTCTCCCGCACGATGCCAAGGCGCGGGAGTTGATATCGGGACGCTCGCGCGTCGAGCACCTGGCCAAGAGCGATCGGCCTGTTCGCGTGCTGCCTCAGACCAAAATCGAGGACGGCATCAACGCCGCGCGGCTGGTTATCCCAAAGGCGTGGTTTGACCGCGACAAGTGTGCGGACGGTATCGAGGCGCTGCGCCAGTATCGCGCGGAATTCGACGAAAAGACTAAGGCGTTCAAGGATCGCCCCCGCCATGATTGGGCCAGCCATTCGGCGGACGGCTTCAAGTCAACCGCCATCGGCTATCGGATCATGACAGCCGACGAAGCACCAAAGGACCCGATCGCCGAAATGCTGAAACCCCGCACCCTTAACGATATGCTCGACGATCTAGACCGCGACGATGGCTGACAGCGCCAACGAGCCGCAGGTCGAGCGGACCGACAACAACCCAAAGGACACTGCCACCTTCTGGCAGGTCCAGCTTGGCCTTGCCGACAAGGATCAGCAGGACTGGGAAAAGGACGCGAAGTCCGTTGTCGATCGCTATCGGGCCGAGCGCAAGCGCGCCAAGAACACGGACAGCCGTTGGTTCAACATCCTCTATTCCAACACCGAGACCCTGAAATCCTCTTTGTACGGCAAGGCCGCCAAGCCGGATGTACGCAGGCGGTTTGCTGACAAAGACCCGGCAGCCCGCGAGGCTGCCGAAGTCATCGAGCGTGCGCTGGTCTATGCGGCCGAAGCCTATGACGTGGATCGCTGCATTGAGCCGGCGCTGCACGACTACCTGCTGCCCGGCCGTGGCATCGTGCGCGTCGAGTACGAGCCCGTCATTAAGGAACGTCCTGCCATCGACCCTGTGACGGCTATGCCGGCCATGGGCGCGGATGGCAAGCCGGTGATGGAGGAGTTTGTCGCGGATCAAGTCTGCCGCGAGCGCTACGTTTATTGGGGTGACTATCGCCAGTCGCCGGCTCGCACGTTTGATGATGTATGGTGGATCGCCTTCCGCCACATCATGACGCGCGATGATCTGCGCGATAACAAGTTTACCAACCCGGCCGCCATCCCGCTCAACTGGTCGCCGAACGCGGATGACAAGCGCCCGGTCCCCGATGACCTCAAGCGGGCTGAGGTATGGGAAATATGGGACAAGAGCCGCCGCAAGCGGGTCTGGATCGTCAAGGGTTATGACAAGGCGCTGCGGATCGATGATGATCCGTATGGGCTCGAAGATTTCTTCCCGACGCCTGAGCCGCTGGTGTCCGTCATGGATACCGAGACGCTGGTGCCGCGTCCTGAGTATTTCGAGTATCGCGACCAGGCGGATGACCTCGACGAAATCGTGGGGCGTATTTCGCGGCTGACACGCGCCCTCAAGCGCCGAGGCGTCTATGATCAGGCGGTGAAGGAGCTAAAGCGCCTCGCGACGGCGGGCGATAACCAGTTTATTCCGGTCGAGAATTGGGCGGCGTTGTCCACCAAGGGTGGGTTGCAAGCGGCGTTCCAGACTGAGGACCTGAGCACGATCGCCGTGGTGCTCAAGGAACTCTATATCCAGCGCGACATGCTGGTGCAGTCCATCTATGAGTTGACCGGCATTGCCGACATCATGCGCGGGTCATCGGACCCGAACGAGACGCTGGGCGCCCAGCAGCTCAAGGCGCAATTCGGATCCTCGCGGCTCAAGCGCCGGCAGCGCGCGGTGCAGAAGTGGATCAGGGATATTTACAAGCTCAAGGCCGAAATCATGGCCGAGCATTTCGAGCCGCAAGTCTTGCAGGAAATGACCGCAATCCAGGTCACGCCGGAAGTGATGCAAATCCTGCGCTCGGACAAGTTGCGGGCCTACCGCATCGATATCGAGACCGATTCGACGGTGTTCGAGGACGAGGCGGCCGTCAAGCAACAGACCACGGAAGTCTTGGGCGCCGTCAGTCAATTCCTCCGCGATGGCGTGCCGGCGGCGCAGGCGGCGCCTGAGTTGGTGCCGTTGCTGTTCGAAATGCTTGAGGTTGGTGTCCGGCAGTTCAAGCGCGGCCGTGCGCTTGAGGACGTGATCGAGCAGACCAAAGAGGCGCTGATGCAGAAGGCACAGCAGCCGCCCCCGCCTGACCCGAAGATCGTCGAGGCTGAGAAGAAAGCCGAACTTGAGCGTGCCAAGGCTGAGCAGGACGCGCAGATGGCGCAGGCCAAGACGCAAGCCGATCTTGTGATGGCGCAGGAGAAACACAACCTCGACCTGACCCAGGCCCGCGAGCAGCACCAATTGGCGATGCAAAAGGCACAAATGGATATGGTCAAGACGCTGGTGACAGCGGCGGCCAAGCCAAGGCCGACTGGCGAGGACGGCGAGGGCGAGACCGAGCAGGAAGGCCCTGACGTGGACAGCCTGCTTGAGAAAATCGCCGCCATGGTTCAGCCGCCGCAGCCACGTGGAATGCGCGTGGTGAGGGATGAGCAAGGCCGCGTGAGCCATACGGAACCACTATAGCCCATGGCAGTCTCGATCACTCATACAACGCAATCGCCCGTAGCGGACGAAGGAGAAGCGGGCATCATCGGCCCGAATGAGTGGAACGAAGCGCATACCCTGACGGGCACGCTTGACGCTGCACAGATGCCGGCGCTTACGGGCGATATCACGTCGTCGGCGGGATCGGTCGCTACCACGCTGGCGACGGTCAACGGCAACGTCGGGACGTTCGGAAGCGCCACGCAGGTTGCGCAGGTTACGGCCAACGCTAAGGGCCTGATCACAGCGGTATCGAACGTGACCGTCACGCCAGCGGCTACGTCGATCACTGGTACGGGCGACCTCACCAAGGCGGACGATACCAACGTCACGCTCACGCTTGGCGGTACGCCAACGGGGGCGCTGCTCAAGGCCACCTCGATCACGGCGGGCTGGACGGGCCAGCTTGCGGTCACGCGCGGCGGCACGGGGCTGAGCACCACAACGCAGGGGGATATCCTTTACGCGGACGGCGCCAACAGCTTGGCGAAGCTCGCCAAGAGCACCACGGCAACGCGCTATCTATCGAACACCGGCACCAGCAACAATCCGGCGTGGTCACAGGTTGACCTAACCAACGGCGTCACGGGGACGCTGCCGGTCAGCAATGGCGGGACTGGTATCACGTCGCTGGGGAGTGGCGTTGCCACATGGCTTGGAACGCCGTCGAGCGCGAACCTTGCCAGCGCGATTACGGATGAGACCGGATCGGGGGCTCTGGTGTTCGGCACGTCGCCGACGCTATCGGGCGCCACACTGTCGGGAACAACCAACGTTAGTGGTGGGCAACTCGCTTTCCCTGCCTCGCAGTCGGCATCGGCAGACGCGAACACGCTCGACGATTACGAGGAGGGAACCTGGACCCCAGGATTTGATTTCAGCACGACGGGAAACCTGTCGGTTGTCTATTCTGCACGTGGCGGTGAGTACGTCAAGATCGGGAAGTATGTGTATATCTCTTGGTACATCGTGACTTCGACATACACCTTCACGACATCGGCCGGGTCCAGCCAACTGACGGGCTTGCCGTTCGCCCCAGGGGTGTTTGGCTTTTCTTATATGGGCTACTGGAACAGCATCAATCTGTCGGCAAACTATACTTCCATCGGGCTAAATCTTGGGGAGCCCACGTCAACAAAAGGTGTGTTTTACGAAAGCGGCGATAACGTTGCGGTCGGCACCATGTCTCCTGCCAACTACACCACGGGCACCAACCGCAACGAGCGCGGCACCGGCGGGTTTATGGTATGACGAAAACCAGCAAACTGGCTGAGTTCGGTCTCAATCTAGAAAAGAACAACACCGATCTAAAGATTGATTTGGCATACGAGGTACAATCCGAGGAGCATCTAGTAGGTAGCGCGCAAGGTCGCATCGTCAGCGGGTACTCGACCCCACGCGGGATTGAGGAAACCAACGACGAACTTTCCTATTTCCAGGACGCCGAACCACTCAAGCCAGACCACCAAGACTTGCTGGCGGAAGTGCGGAGCCTGCTGCCGGATGATCCGCACGTGCCGCCGGCCAATCATTCCGGGAAGTGGACTTGTGTTAACGCTGTGACGGTGGACCCGAAAACGGGACTGATCGGTATTCGATTTGGCTTGATGTTGGTTATCGGCGGGCAGGAGGTGCCCGGCACAAGGCGCTGGCATCGTTGCGCGCTCGATCCTGACGACGGCTACACCGTCAATGCGGTGGTATCGAACATCAATGACGATATCACGCGCCGCCCGACATTGGGCGCGGCTGCGGTTTCAGAAGATCGGCTGCTCCTGCTGGAGCGCGCGGTGTCGACCGTGCATGATCCGGCGCTATTGAGCGGCTATCGTGCGGCGAAGGCTGCAAAGGTAGCTAAGGGCATCCTGCCAGGAGCGCGTGTCCTAGCCTGATGCCTGGATCGCCTGGGCTACACCTCTTATGCATGATTGCTGAGACGGCCGCGGCGGCAATGAGCAATAGAACGGCGGCGGTGAGCATGGTGATCGTGCGCATGGGGGCATTATAATGTCCACTATCACCGCTTTCCAGCGCAGCGCGTTTCAGTTCAACGCTTTCCAGATCGGGCCGCGCGCAGAGACACCCAGCACCGCAGCGGGAGGTATCCGCGGCTGGGGCTGGTACGCCGACGAACCAAACCCGCGCTATGCCGACCTCAAGGCCAAGCGCGACGCAGAACGCAAGCGCCAACAGGCTCACGAAGAAGCCCAGCGCCTTGCCGAGGAAATCGCCGCTCGTATTCGCGAGGAGCGGGAACGCGCCAAGATACTAGCGCGGCAACAGGCTGATAGAGAACTCGCCCGGCTGCTGACCGACCGGCAACTGGCCGATGCGGCGCGTGCATCGCTCTATGGCGCGCCATTGCAGCCATTGGCAATGCCACCGCTCGCGGCCGATGACTATGACGACGAGGAGGAAGCGGTCGCGCTTCTGCTGCTGTCACAATGACCACGTTTGTACTGCGCGACGGGGTGCTGGTTGAAAAACACCTGGCGCCGCCGATGACGGCTGGCCGTTCGGCGCACATCATTTCGGACATTGAACCATTCCAGACGCAGGACGGCGTTGCGATCACATCGCGCGCCGATCTTCGCGCCTACGAACAGGCCAACGGCGTCCGCCAGGTCGGCACTGATTGGACTGGATCACAGCGCCCCGCATGGTGGGGCGAGCATCGCGCCCGCGAAAAAGCACGCGGGCGATAACAGCGAGGATTTATGACGGATACGCAAGCCAGCGGCCTCAGCAATGAGCCTGCCGCGACGGACCTTGATTCCATTCTATTCAACGCCATCGAGGCGAACACGCCGCCCGATGATCCGCCTGCCAAGGCAGCGCCCGAGAATGGCGACGCCGCGGCGACGGATGACAAACCCGACACCAAGGCCGACGCGACCGGCCGTCTGCATGGCGCAGATGGCAAGTTCGTCCCGAAGGCCAAGACCGAAACTCCCGCAGCCGAGGCCCCCGATCCGGGACATGCCGACGCTGCGACCACGCCCGCGCCATCACCAGCGATCGAGCCTGCACCCGCTGTGCAGCCCCTTGAGCCGCCGGCACGTTGGACAGCGGACGAAAAGGCCAAATTCGCCGCATGGCCGCGCGATGTGCAGGAATCTGTCATCGAGCGGTACAAGGGGATGGAGGCCGACTATACGCGCAAGACCCAGGAAGCGGCAGAACTTCGGAGACATGCCGAGCCAATCCTGAATGCGGTCAAGCCCTATGAGGGGTATTTGCGCCAGATCGCGCCGACTGTTGGTCAATCCCCTGACCAGCTTATCGGCAGCCTTCTCGGCGCTGAATACCAACTCCGCACGGGCGACCCGTATCAGAAGGCTCAGGCCCTCCAACAGATCGCCCAATCCTACGGGATTGATCTTGCGGCTCTCAACCGTGGGGAACTCCCGGCAGCGCCGGACCCTCACTATCAGCAATTGCGCCAAGCCTATGGCTCGATCGAGCAGCGGCTATCGCAATACGAACAGTTGATCCAGCAGGAACAAGAGCGGCAGACACGCCAGCAAATCGATGCATTCGCCTCCGCGAAGGACGATGCCGGACGGCCCAAGCACCCCCACTTTGAGCGGGTCAGAGGCGTCATGGGCCAGATACTCCGCGAAGAACCTGCATTGACGCTGGACGAAGCCTACCAAAAGGCGATCGAGCCCATTCAACAGGCCATCGCCGAGGAGCTGAAAGCCCGTACCGCACAGGTCGAGCGCCAGCGCCAGGAAGCTCTTGAGAAGGCCAAGAAGGCCGCGCCCGTCAAGTCCACCGGCTCACAGCCGAATGGCGCGACAAAAGCAGCCGACTTGGATTCTCTCCTGTGGGACCAGATCAACTCTCGTATGGCGTAGGGCACTGATCGACGGGCCGGACGGATGGCGCTCAATATCGGAGCGCATGAGTCATGGCATCGCCTAACTCATCCTTTACCGAGATTGTCACCACGAGCTTGCAGGGTTATTCCGGCCAACTCGCTGACAATGTCACCAACCACAACGCCCTGTTGAAGCAGATCAACAAGAAGGGCAACAAGCGCGTCGCCACCGGCCGCAGCATCGTCCAGGAACTCGAATACGCCGAGAACTCGACGGTGATGTGGTACTCTGGCGCCGAGACCCTGGACATTTCTCCGTCCGAGACGTTCACCGCTGCCGAGTTCAACTATAAGCAGTTGGCCGGCAACGTGACCATCACGGGCCTGGAGGAAATCCAGAACTCGGGCAAGGAGGCGGTTCACAACCTCCTCAAGTCGCGCATTCGCAACCTCGAAAAGTCGATGACCAACACCCTGGCCACCGCGCTCTATGCAGCGGGCACTGGCTCCAGCGGCAAGGAACTCGGCGGCTTGCAGTTGCTCGTGGCGGACGTGCCGACCAACAGCGTCGGCGGCATTTCCGGCAACACCTACACGTGGTGGAAGAACTACGTCTATGACTTCTCGGACCAGTCCGAGACGGCTTCGACGGATTCGATCCAGCACGCGATGAACCTCGCATGGATCAACACCGTGCGCGGCTCCGACAAGGTGGACATCATCACGTCCGATGCCACCTATTACCTGTACTACCTGGAATCGTTGACGCCGAACCAGCGTTTCACCGATGACAAGGGTGCAGGCGTCGGCTTCACCAACCTTGTCTATCAGGGCAACGTGCCGGTCATTTATGATGACCAGTGCCCGGCCAATCATATGTACTTCCTGAATACGGACTACCTGTTCCTGCGTCCTGCGAAGGGCCGGGAGTTCGTGCCGCTCGGCGAGAAGTCGAGCGTCAACCAGGACGCCATGGTGATGCCGGTGGTGTGGGCCGGCAACATGACCATCTCGAACCGCAGCCTCCAAGCTGTGATCCTGGCCTAAGGAGGGCTGACACACATGGTCAACACTCACTACGCGACCGGCAGCACTCTCTCAGTGAAACTGAGCGAGGACGTTGCCACGGCCGACTCCAACCATCCGGTCGGCCAGGTGGTCAAGGGCAACAACGCCAGCGAATGGCTGCGCGTTGTCGCCGGTTCGGCCATCGCCCAGTACGATTGCGTTGCGGTCCAGGCGTCTGGCACTGCGGCGCCCGTGACCCATGCGCTGGCCCGAGCGGGCAACACCATCGGTGTAGCGCAGAACGCCATTACGTCCGGCAATTACGGCTGGGTGGCGATCAACGGTCACGCTCTGCGGGTCAACACCCTCGCGGCGGAAGGTGTGGGCGTCACGCTCTACACCACCGACACGGCGGGTGCGCTCGCGGACGCGACGGCTTCCGGCTCGGCGGCGACCATCTTCGGTCTGACGCTGGTCGGCACTGCGTCTGGCACCACGGCGTCCAACGCCGCGGTCATCATGCAGAATCCGGTGGTCCGCAAGACCATCGTGGACGCGTAATCGCACAAGTTCTCCCGTGCAAACTTGGGGAGGGGCAGCAATGCCCCTCCCTCTTTATTTGGGGGCCTATGACCGTCAAGCCGTTCAAGGTCTTTATCGGCTTCGATCCGAGAGAGGCCGCAGCATACGCGGTGGCGCGCGAGAGCATCCGCAAGTTCGATCTGCATCTGTGCATCTATGGCTTGGTGCTGTCGGACTTGCAGAACAGGGGCCTTTATACGCGGCCCACGTCGCGCCGGCTCGGCAAGCTGTGGGATGACATATCCGGCGCGCACATGAGCACCGAATTTGCGATCTCACGGTTCCTTGTGCCTGAGATTGTTCGCCGGCAGACGTTGCAATGGTGCCCAGGCGGCTGGGCGCTGTTCATGGATTGCGACATGATGGTTCGGTCCAATCTCTACGAGTTGAAAGCGCTGCTCGATGACAGCAAGGCTGTGATGTGCGTCAAGCACGATCACCGCCCATCGTTCAACGTCAAGATGGACGGGCAGGTTCAAACCTCATACCCGCGCAAGAACTGGTCAAGCGTGATGGCGTTCAACTGCGACCATGACGCCAACAAGGCGTTGAATGCGGAAATGGTCAACGCCATGCCGGGTCGCGACCTGCACCGCTTCTGCTGGCTGGAGGATGACGAAATCGGCGAGTTGCCGCCGGAATGGAATTATCTGGTCGGCCATACGACCGGCGTTGACTATCCCAAGATCGTGCATTGGACGGACGGCGGGCCGTGGTTCGATAACTTCCGCAATGTGCCGTTCGCCGATGAATGGTTCGTGCATCTGGAACAGTGGGCGCACTGAATGCTGATTTCGCCGGAGTACCGCGCGTTACAACAGCAACTCCACGCCACACAAGACTATGGCTTTTCGTCGGGGCGCTGGGTGAATGCCGTTCTGTGCGCCAAGGAAATGGACCATTGCGAAGATATTTTAGATTATGGATGTGGTCAGGGGCGTTTGAAAGCGGCAATTGGCGATTGCGTTCGCGAGTATGACCCGGCCATCCCCGGCAAGGATTCAGAACCATCCCCGGCCGATCTTGTGGTATGCACAGACGTTCTGGAACACATCGAGCCAGATTGCATCGATAATGTTTTGTTGCATATTCGCAGCAAAACAAAAAAACGGTTGTTTTTCAACATCGCCCTGCGATCGTCCGAAAAAACGATGGCGGACGGCCGCAATGCTCACCTGATCGTCGAAAGCGCTTCGTGGTGGCTGGATAGGCTGTCTCCGTATTTTCGGGTTATCGAGTACAAGGAAAGTCCTGGGTTTGAACTTGTCGGGATAGCCCAGCCCATTTCGATCATTGGGGAAATCAAGTCCTTTGGGGTCATGAAGGATGAGCGCAACGACCATACCAAGGTCAACGTGCTCAAGACCCCGAAGCGGATACCGGACTATCCGGTTCGTCCCCATCCGGGAATTGCGCTGATCGCCTGCTATGGCCCATCGCTCAAGAGCACATACAAGGGCATCGAGCAGCAGCGCAAGAAATTAGGTGCCACTCTGGTTTCAGTGTCCGGCGCGCATGACTTCCTGCGCAAGCATCGGATCACGCCAGACATCCACGTGGAGTGCGACCCGCGCCCCCACAAGGGCAAGATGATGCGCAAGCTATCGCGCAATACCCGCTACTATATGGCGTCATGCTGCCATCCCGACGTGATCGACCAGCTCAAGGGTCAGGACGTAACGCTGTGGCACCTGTACAACGGGCCTGAGAGTTTCGAGATACGCAACATTCGCAGCGAGGAAACTGCCGCGATGATACCGGGCGGCGGTTCGGTCGGGCTGCGCACTATAACGCTGTTGTATTTTCTCGGCTTCCGCAAGTTTGTGATCCACGGCATGGATTGCTCGTTTGACGGCGACGAACAGCACGCCGGCACGCATTCCGGCAAGGTGCAGAAGGTCGTTTCAGTCAACCCCGGCTGCAAGATCGGCGACGAACACGTGAAATCGCAGCGATGGTACAGCACGTCGCCCGTGCTGATCTCGTATGCGAATTACATGCTCAAGGATTTGCGCACCGGCAAATATCCCGGCTGCGAATTTTTCTGGTACGGCGATGGCCTGTTCCAGGAAATGCTGAAAATGCAAAACGCGCAGCTTGCGGCGATCGACGCCGACGCCAAGGCGCGAGGCATTAATCCCACCTATCAGGAACCGCGCGACTATTTCAGCATGACTGAAAAGGACGTTGCGCAATTCGAGAAGGAGAATGCCGCTTGAGCATGGCCGATTTCACGTTGCCGGAAGTCAAGGCGACGCCGCACGTTGCCAAGTTCTTCCGCAAGGGCGCGCACGACTACGTGGAGATTTCGTTTGTCGGCACGAAGGACAACTTTATTCAGCGGGTGCAGCCCGAGCACATGGCGCGCTTCAAGCCAGAGTGGGATGCGTTCTGCGATGGTCGGCCGCTCACGCGCCGGCCGGGAACGCCGCTGACGGAATGCCCGAACATCAGCGAGGATCGCGCGGAGTTTTACGTCGGCCGCAACATTCACAACCTCGAAGAACTCGCCGCGCTGTCCGACGCGCAATGCCAGGGCGTCGGCCATGGCGTCATGACCGATCGCAAGAATGCGGCTTTGCTGCTGACGCATCGCAAGCACGATGCCCGCGAAAAGGCAACCAAGGCGGTGCAGGACGCAAGCGCCAAGCTCAAGGGCGCGCCGGCCGATGACACGACCGCCAACGAGGTTGCGGCCCTCAAGGGCGACGTGGCGGAAATCAAGACGGCAATTGCCGCGCTGACTGAAATGCTGATGGCCCGCAAGCCCGGCCGTCCCAAGAAGCAAAAGGCGGCTGACTGATGGCCTTCACGACGCTCCTCGAAATCTGTTCTCGCGCCTGCGACGAATTGTCGATCGCGCGGCAGACCTCCTATATCGGGAGCGTTACCCCGGACGCGCGCACCTTGCTGGCGTGCGCCAATTCTGCCGGCCGCGACCTCATGCGCTCGCATGAATGGAGCTTCCTGCATACGCTCGGCACCATCACCACGGCTAACGGCACGTCAAGCTATTCACTGGCGTCCGACTATGACCGGATGATTGCTGATACCGGCTGGGACCGTACCAATGATTGGATGATGGTCGGCCCTGACACGCCGCAGATCAACCGCTACCTGAATGAGTCCGGCGTGGCGCAGACCGGCCCGCGCAAGCGGTTCCGCCTGGCGGGCACGTCGATCACCATCTGGCCGACGCCGACCGCGACCGAAACGCTGGTGTACGAATATATCTCGAACAAGTGGGCGCGCTCGGCTTCCAGCACCGCACAGACGGAATTTGCGGCCGACACTGATACGACGCTATTTGATCCGGACCTGATGAAGCTCGAAGTCATCTGGCGGTATCGCAAATCCAAGGGCATGGCGTTCGACGATGCCATGGCGGAAGCGATGGCGGTTCGGCAAAGCCGCATTGCGGCCGATCAGGGCGGCACCACGCTTGATCTGGCGCCGCGTCCTGGGGCGCAATTCATCGAACTTGAGAACGTCCCGGACAACAACTGGTCGCTATCCTGATGGCACGGGCTGCGCGGCGGGCTCAGATCGCGTTCAAGACCATGCCGCCGCCGGTCGGCGGCTGGAACCGTCGCGACGCCGTGCCGCTGATGGATGAAAAGGACGCTATCCGGCTCGACAACTGGATACCTGATACCAATTCAGTTCATCTGCGGTCGGGCTATTCAAGCCATGCGCCGATCGGCGCTACCGCAACGGCGGTGGAAAGCCTGATCCAGTATCCGTCATTGACGCCGGCGAACTCCAAGCTGTTCGCGGCGACGCCCACGACGATCTATGACGTGACGGCTGCCGCTACGGCTTCATCTACGGCGGTGGCGGTATCGAGCCTGACCAATGGTCGCTGGCAATCGACCATGATGACCAACACATCGGGCACCTATTTGATGATTGCGAACGGGGCCGATGCCCCGCGCAAGTATGATGGCACGACGTGGAGCACGGCGAGCGTTACCGCGACGGGATTGACAATCTCTAACATCGTGTCGGTTCACAACCACATGAACCGGCTTTGGCTGATCGAAGAAAACCAGCTTCACGTATGGTATCTGGCGACAAGCGCGATCGCCGGAATCCCCGACAAGTTCACGCTACCGTTTCGACGCGGCGGCAAGCTGATGGCGATGGGGTCATGGTCGCGCGATGGCGGCGCCGGGCCGGATGATTTTGCGGTGTTCATTTCCTCGCGCGGGGAGTGTCTGGTCTATTCCGGCACCGATCCGTCATCAGCCACCACATGGGCGCTGGTCGGCGTCTACAGCATCCCCGAAGTGATCGGCCGGCGCTGCCTGATCAATGCGGGCTCTGACCTTGGCGTGTTGACCTCGCAAGGGCTCTTGGCGTTGTCGCAGGTGCTTGGCGTGACGGAAGGCGCGGCCAAGCGAGTGTCGTTTACCGACAAGATCAGCGGGCAATTCCGCGAGCAATACAAGGCCAGCGGGACGGCGTTCGGTTGGCAGTGCATCGAGTATCCGAAGCAAAACCTGCTGATTATCAATGTACCAATTTCGGAACGCGTGCAGCAGCATCAGTACGTTATGAACATCAATACCGGCGCATGGTGTCGGTTCACTGGCATCAATGCCGGCTGCTGGTCGATGCTTGGTGATAACATCTATTTCGGCGGCAATGACGGTGTGGTGTACAAATTCGACACGGGGCACCTGGACGGATCGAGCTACATCACCGGCACTGTGCAGTCGGCGTATGGCACGTTCGGTGCTGTGTTCAACAAGATTTTCAAAATGGCGCGGCCGTTGTTCCTGGGGCCAGCGGGCTACAATCCGCAGGTATCGATCCAGACCAACTACGACGAATCCGAGCCATCTATCAACGTGGTTCAAGCCGCGACCGGCGGCACGCAATGGAATGCGGCGCAGTGGGATTCGTTCCAGTGGGCCGGCGGTGCGGTGCCGTCACTTGGCTGGCAGGGCGTAGTGGGCGAGGGGCGTGCGGCGTCGGTGGCGTTCGGCGTCTCCTCGCGCGAGGAAATCGTTTACAACGGGATCGACATTGGCTTTGAACGCGGAAACTATCTCTAAGCCCGTCATCGTCGGCTCGCTGGTGTTCCACGCCGACAATGCGGTTGCGGAGTGGGTCAAGCAGAAAATCCCGCACATGCGAACGCTGGAATGGGAATCCTCCTATTCGGCGATCGGGGTCATTCGGCGCGGCGAGTTCGTCGGCGGCGTGGTGTTTCACAACTATCGCGGCTTTGACATCCATCTGTCCGCCGCATTCGAACGGGGATGGGCGACGCCGACAACGATCCGGGACATCGCCGCGTATCCGTTCACGCAGTTGAGCGTCAAGCGCGTAACCGCCATCACCGGCAAAAAGAACAAGCGGGCGCGACGCGCGCTTGGCGCTCTTGGATTTGAGTTGGAAGGCGTCGCCAAGCGCGGCCTCGACGGTTTCGAGGACGCCATGATTTATGGGCTCCTGCGGGAGCGTTGCAAGTGGGTCAAAGATAATGGCAACAGGTTCCAAACCGCCGCCCGCGCCTGATCCGTATCGGACGGCATCGGCTGAAGGCGCTTCGAACGTTCAAACCGCGCTCGGCAATTCCGTATTGTCGAATCCGAACGTTGTCGGGCCGACTGGCAGCACGACCTATACGCAGTCGGGCGAGTACCAGACAATCCAATTGCCTGACGGCACCACCACGCAGGTTCCGCGCTACACGCAGACCAACAAGCTATCAGAGGAACAGCAGCGCCTCTACGACCTCAACACACAGACGCAGGAAAGCATCGGCCGTATCGGCCTCGACCAGTCGCGTCGCATCGGCGATCTACTCGGCAGGCCCATGGATTTGTCGGGGCTGCCCGACCTCACCAATGATTTTAGTGCGGACCGCGCGCGTGTCGAACAGTCCTTGCGTGACCGGCTGGCGCCGGTCAATCAACGCAACCTCGACGCCGAACGTAATCGCCTGACCAACATGGGCTTTCAGCAGGGCACCGAAGCCTGGAAAGCCGCGATGGATGACTACAATCGCGGCATCAACGATCAGAACCTTGCGATTACTGGGCATGGCCTTGCTGAGCAGCAGGGCATGTACGGCATGGCGTCGAACCGGCGCAACCAAGCCTTTCAGGAAATGTTGCAGCAGCGCAATCAGCCAATCAACGAAATTACCGCGCTGTTGTCGGGTTCTCAGGTATCGATGCCGAATGCGCCAGGATACAACGCGCCGCAGATACAGGGCACGAACATCGGCAGCAACATCTATAATTCTGCCGCGCTCGCCAATCAGCAATGGCAGCAGGAACAGCAGTCCAAAAACGCGATGATGGGCGGGCTGTTCGGGCTTGCTGGCACCGCGGCTTTTGGTGGGATGCGCTATGGGATGAATCCCATGGCGTGGGGCAACACGGGGCGATAAATGACCAGTGATGCATTGATCCGAGCCCTAACAGGTTCGGCAAAACCCGACGACATCTTTAAGCAGACTTTGATCCGCAACGCGCTGGATTATTCCCCGGTGCAACATTGGACGCAGGGCGCATCACGTCTGGCGCAGGCCCTCTTGGGCGGTCTGGAAATGCGCAACGACGATCGCAGCGCAGAAGAAGCCTTGCGCGTTCGCATGAATGCGCCGGGGTTGCAGGACGGCCCGCCTGTAGTGCCCAATGCGATGCCGAGCGTTGCACCGCAAGTAATGCCGCAGCAACGGCCCCCGGCCGGGCCGGCGCCGCGCGCTCCGATCTTTGCGGACGACGCCACCGCGAACACCCCGCAAGACCGCATCAACCTTGCATTTGGCGCGACCCCGCAGGATCGGGAAATTGCCACGCGCACGGTCTTGGGCGAGGCCGCCAATCAGGGGCAGCCCGGAATGAATGCGGTTGCCGACGTGATCCGCAACCGCGCTGCGGCCGGCGGGTACGGTGGCAACACCATGGGGGCTGTTTCGACGGCGCGCAATCAATTCGAGCCATGGAATACGCCGCAGGGTCGGGCCAGGATGGCGGCCTATTCGCCTGACAGCGCGATTTATGGACAGGCGCAGGCAGCCGTTGACAGTGCTGGCGTCGGCGCTCGCCCTGATGCGTCAGGCGGCGCGCATTATTTCTACGCGCCCCAGGCCCAGGCTGCCTTGGCTCCGGTGGATGGTCGCCCCGTCGTCCCCCCATTTGCTGCGGGCCGCGACCCGACCGCCGTTGTCGGTGGACATGCCTTCTTTGCTCCGCAGACGCGATTGGCGCAGGCGGGCGGCGTTCCGCCGGTTGGTGGTGGTGCAGCCCCCGAGCCGTCTGCCGCCCCGCCGGTCGGCAGCCAGCCGCGTTCTGTGGTCGAAATCCCGCCCGAAATCCGCAGCCACATCAACCGGCTTTATGCGACGCGCAACGCCGCCAACATCGCCCAGGCCGATGCGCTTTATCAGCAATACGCCAAGCCGCGCGAACAGTTCCAGCAGCTTGTGACTCCGCAGGAGCGCGCTGCCGCCGGCATCGATCCGTCCGACACCACCCGATATCAGCGTGACGCGCAAGGCAAGATTTCGCCGATCAATCCGCAGCCGTTCCAGGTCAACGTCAATCAGCAGCAGGAAAGCGAGTTTCGCAAGAATGCCGGCAAGCTGACGGCCGAGCGCTATAACAAAATTGTTGAGGACGGCCACGGCGCGCAAGGAATGGTGGCGGATATCAACGCGCTGCGTGAGCTTGGCAGCAGAATCGAGCCCGGCAAGACAACGGAACTCAAGGCCGCGCTTGGGCCGTGGGCAGAGGCGGCGGGCATCAAGATTGATAAATTGGACGACATGCAGGCGTTTAAGGCGATCGTCGCGCGTATGGCGCCGCGGCTTCGCGTGCCAGGGTCCGGTGCTCAGTCAGATTTCGAGTTGCGCCAATTCCTCGAAAGCCTGCCGTCGCTTGGGAATACCCCTGGCGGCAACGAAATGATCGCCAACACCCTACAAGCGTTGCAGGAGCATAAGATCAAGGCGGCAGAGATTGCAAGCCAAGCCATGAACGGCGAAATCTCGCAGTCGGAAGCCGACAAGCGCATCCGCGCTCTAGAGGACCCGATGACGCTATGGCGCAGAAGCCGTGGGTCGTCTGCCGTTGCTCCGCAACGTTCCCCGCAGGATATTGCTGATGAACTGCGACGCCGGGGTCTCATTCGATGAGTAACGCTGACCTGCGTTCTATGTCAGATGCGGAACTTATCGCGCTCTTTTCCCAAGTGTCTGGCCCGGCTGCTGGCAAAACGCCAGAGGTGCCCGCTGGTGGGCAAGCGCCAACGGGGCTTGGCAACAATCTTGGCGCCGGTATAGCTGAGGGTTTTGTTGGCATCCCGACCGGCGTTGCCGACCTCGGCAGGCTGGCTGCTACCGGCACGGCTGGAAACACCAATCAGGCCACTTGGGACGCAATCGAGCGCTGGACCGGCCCACGCCCGCAAGCCAATACCCCATTAGAGAAGGCTGTCCGAACGGTTGGCGAGTTTGGGCCAGGGGCGGCGTTCGGCCCTGGCGGAATGGCGCGAAAGCTCCTGACTTATGGGGTCATTCCAGGTATAACCTCGGAGTATGCGAAATCCCTTCCTGGGTTTCAGGGGAACGAGGGGCTTGGCGGGGCAGTCGGAGGCGTTGCCGGGGTCGGCCTTGGAATGGCCGCCAACCGGGGAATCTCCGGTGTCCAAAACATGCTTGCCGGCCGCTCTGCCGGCCGCGAAATCACTCAAATCCTCGGCCAGCCAGTCGGCTCTGGCGCCGCCAGTCGGCTTGCCGATGCGCTGGTTGGCGACCGCGTTACGCCTATTGACGTTATGCAGACGCGCGCCCGCCTGGGCCCTGAGGCGATGTTTATGGATATCAGCGACGGCACCAAGGGCCGCGCAGAAGGACTTGCTAGCATCCCCGGCCCGCAACGCAACACCATCGTCAACGCGGTCCAAGGACGCACAGAAGGCTTTGATACGGTTACTGGACGACCTAGAGAATTTGGCGGCGCCGGCATCGCCGAACGAGTACAGCAGACCCTTAATGCGGAAATGGGCCCGACGCAAAACGTCGTCCAACTTGTCGATCGGGTTAACCAAACCGTCGATCGGGTCGCGCGTCCGCTCTATCAACAAGTCATGGCGGCCCACCAGGTTGTTGACGTACCGGTTACGATCACTCAAAGGCCCGCCGTTCAAGAAGCAATGAGGAATGCGCGAACGCTTGCCGCAAACTACGGTGAGACAATCGATATTACTGCGCGTCCTTCATTACAGGCTTGGGACTATGTTAAGAAGGACCTGGATCGGCGCATTAATGCTTACCAGCGTAGTGGCGGGGCGTCTGAGTTAAGCAGCGCCGACAAGGCAGACATGGGCGGGTTGATGGATGCCCGTCGCGCCCTGGTGCAACATCTTGATCAGGTCACTAACGGTGCTTATCAGCAGGCCCGGCAAGTTGCCGCTCACAAGTTCGAGTTGCGCGAGGCGTTGGATTTTGGGCGGGACGCTTACAGCAGCAAGATGCTGCCAGAAGAGTTCGCGGCGGAAGTTCAGCAAATGTCACTGCCGCAGCGTGCAATGGTTGCCGCTGGATTCCGCAGGGAACTGGAAAAACTGATTGGCTCGGCCTCAAACGAGGGCATAAGATCGCGCACAGCATTGATGCCCGACAATGTAATGCAGAAGGTAGAGACCCTTTTCGGGCCAGATGCCGCTCGCGAGATTGGCCGACGCATCGAAGCTGAAACCTCGTTTCAGTTGGCGAAGAACAAAATTCTTGGGGGTTCGCCGACAATCCCGCGCAGTGAACAAATCAAGGATATCAAGGACCCTGATCCAACCAACAGAATGCAATACAGCGTGACGGGCCTGCCCTATTGGCTTGGTGGCAAAGTGTTCGATTATGCCCGCAGCGCGGCGCAAGGGCTGCCTGCCACGCGGCAGCAAATGGCCAATGTGCTGACAACAACCGGGAACAACATCGACCCGGTGGCGGAAGCCCTCATGAGGCTGGGCGATCGCCGCACGATGAACTCTGCCGCCGTTGGCAACAAGGCCACTGCACTCGCCAATGCCCTTCTGTCGGGGCGCTAGTTGCCCAGGGCGGCGGCGATAATGCCCAGCACTAAGCTGACTGCGACCAAGACGCTACCAGCCAGAAATATCGCCTCAAAAGTGGATACCTGGCTGCACGTCACGTAGCCAAATAGCTGACACCACCACAGCGCAAGACCTTGCATGACCGGCCCGCCCTCCCTGGCGGGTCTTTTGATTCTATAGGAGACGCCGATGGCCTTCAACGGGTCAGGTACCCACGTCCGGGTCTATAACTGGGTTCAAGACCTGGCCAACACCATCCCCGTCACGGCCTCCCGCGTGGACGGAGAGGCCGATGATTTCTCGACGGCCCTGACCAACACCATCTGCCGGGACGGCCAATCGACCACGACCGCGCGCATTCCCTTTGCGGCGGGAACGTCATCGTTCGCGGGCTCTACGTCATCGGTGGCCTATGGCCAGACGGGCGACAATAACACGGGGGTTTATTTTCCGGCGACCGATCAATGGGGCATCGCGGCCGGCGGGACGGGCACGCTCACCAGCACGTCGGCGAAGGTCACGGTTGCCGTTGCGATGGATTGCAGCGGTGTGGTGGCGCCCACGTCATCGGATGGCGCTGCGCTCGGATCGACCACGCAGATGTGGTCTGATCTGTTCCTCGCGTCCGGCGCTGTCATCAACTTCAATAACGGCGATGTGACGCTCACGCATTCCGCGAATACGCTTGCCTTTGCCGGGGCATCGTCGGGGTATTCGTTCGACGCGGCGGTGACAGTATCGAGCGGCGGCGCTGCCATCACCGGCAATTCCACCGTGACGGGAACGCTCGGCGTATCGTCCGACTTCGCGGTGAACACCAACAAGTTCACGGTGACGGCATCAAGCGGGAATACGGCGGTCGCTGGTACGCTGGCGGTCACGGGGGCGGTGACGCTGACAAGTTCGGTGTCGGCTGCGTCGATTGCCGGCAGCATGGTTGCCACACAAGCGCAGATGGAGACGGCATCGGCCACCGATCTGGTGGTGACTCCTGGCCGCCAGCACCATCACCCCGGCATGGCGAAAGCGTGGGGCATCATCAATTCGTCGGCGACGGTGCAAAGCAGCTATGGCATCAGCAGCGCGACCAAGGGCGGCACTGGCAATTTTACGTTCAATTTCTCAACTAGTTTCTCGGCGACGGATAGTTACGTCGTGTTTGCAACGGCGCAGATTGCTGCCGGAGGTGATCTGTACTGCTGCGTTTTGACCAAGACCACCAGTTCATGCCAAGTCACCGTTTCGGATGCAGCCGGAATTCGAGTTGACCCCAATCGGCTGATGATTGTCGCGTTCGGCGACTTCGCATAGCGCGCCCCATGTACCTCCTGCTGATTATCACCCTCGCCACGGGGGCCATAGAGATTCGGCAAGAGGCCTCATTCCGCAGTCACGACGATTGCACCCGCTACATGCGCCAGCGCCTTGAACGCCTCGACATACGCCGGGGCAATAGCGTTGTCGCGTGTCTGCCATCCGATCAATTCGACGGCGCCTTGCGCCTGATGTTCGGGAGCCGGTCATGAATCAGAACGAAAACGCTTTGGCGGTCGGAATCTATTTCGTTGTCGTGTTCCTGACGCTTCTCGGCATCTGGATTGCCGGGACAACGGCAGTGCGGGGGCATTCGTTCTATGACCCCTATTGCTGTAGCGGACAGGACTGCGAGCCGATCGACGACAAGCGCGTGCAGCTTGTCGAGGGCGGCTACCTGCTCGACGGCAAATTTCACATTCCGCACGACCAGGCCCGGCAGGCTCCGGACGGCAACTATCACGCCTGTTTCTGGCCGAACGCCGACACGCTGCGGTGCTTCTACAAGCCGATGTTGGGGAGCTAGATGGCGTCCCTTGCTGACATTCTTGCTGGCAACTACCAGCCGCAATTTCCGCAGTCGCCGCGGTTGTCGGAAATGCTGATGCCGCAACCGGCCGCGCCCTGGCCGTCGCAAGCCACGCCATCAGAGTCGGATCAAGCGCAAGCTGCCCGTGACGCATGGGCGGCTCGGTTATCTCAGGGGCAGAGGCCTCCGGGCGGCCGGCCCGATGGCCCGATGCTTGATTTCGTGCAGTCTGCGATATTCCCGCAGACGCCGCTTCGTCAAGAATACTCCGCGACGCT
>Ga0208147_1000141_pt1 | contig 28648 bp, 43 predicted proteins | sample DEB3_08_DNA_FD_184520 | JGI IMG/M metagenome (GOLD analysis project Ga0208147, IMG submission 184520) | Aqueous microbial communities from the Delaware River and Bay under freshwater to marine salinity gradient to study organic matter... | ecosystem: Environmental > Aquatic > Marine > Coastal ... | reverse complement strand
AGGATAGTAAGCTCCTATCTTGCTATTTATACCTAGATCTGCAAGACATCTATTCGCTAGATTTTGCAAAGCTGATCCTGATTGATGGCGCGCTGTGGAGATTGAACAAAGTAAATGACTACAATCCGAGCGTTCCAAAAACTACCCAGGTGGAATTATTAAGAGTAATTGAACTAACATACGCGTAATGGCAGTAAACGAAACAGTAGGAATTAATCTAGTAGCCGACACGAAGAGTCTGAGAGGACAGCTTCGTGAGGCTATGATGGAATTAGTAAAACTCCAAAATTCAGCTGGAGCCTCCGCTCAGGAGATTGCAAACGCTGCTAAAAGAGCTGCTGAATTAAAAGATCGGATTGGAGACGCTAAGGCTACGATCGAGGCATTCGATCCAGATGCTAAATTTAAAGCATTTGGCCAATCGATCCAGGGCGTAGCTGGTGCATTCGCTGCAACTCAGGGAGCTTTAGCTCTAGTAGGCGTAGAATCTAAGGAAGTAGAGAAGCAACTCTTAAAGGTTCAGGGAGCTTTAGCCCTATCTGAAGGACTAAATACGGTCCTAGCGTCGATCGATGGCTTTAAAAACTTAGGGCTAGTCATCAAAACAAACGTATTAAGTGCCTTTGCTTCTATGAAAGCGGCGGCGATTAGTGCTTTTACCACTATGAGAGGGGCATTAATTGCCACTGGAGTGGGTGCTTTTGCGGTTGCTTTGGGATTAATCGTCTCAAATTTTGATGCAATTAAGGAGGCAGTCCTTAAAGCGATCCCTGGATTAGCTAATGTAGGCAAGATTTTCACTGGATTAGTGGAGAAAGTGACCGATTTTGTAGGGATCACAAACCAGGCAGAGCGATCTTTAGAGAAATTCACTAAGACTTCAGAGCGTAGAAAGGAAGCTTTAGAGGCTGATCTTAAAGTTTTAGAAGCAACTGGAGCCAGCGAGAAGGTACTTTCTGAGAAGCGAAAGGAGATTGTCAATACTGACTTAAATGTATTACGTCAAAAGCTAAAGACAAACGGAGAATTAAGCACCGAGGAAATGAAAAAATTCCGCGAGCTTAAAACCGATCTAGTCGTAATTGATGCCAAGTACAATAAGTCTGTAATGGACGAAAATAAAAAGCGGAATGAAGAGATCGCTAAACAAAACAAAGAGGCAGCAGAAAAAGAATTAGCAGCTGCTAAAAAACGCCTGGAAGATCTTCGCAAAGGAGCGGAAGACGCGCGCGCAGAATACGAAAAGAATCAGGCAAGGATCAACAAGGAAGACGAAGATATCGCAAATAGAAATGCGGAGAAATTCCTGACTGATCAAGAAAAAGAAATTGAATTAGAGCAGGCAAAATATGACAAGCTTTATGAAGAGCGTTTAAAATTTGGGGGAGATCTTGAAGGCGTAGAGGAGGCAAGACAAGAAGCGCTTTTGAAGATCCAGGAAAAATATGATCAGCAAGCGCTTGAAGATTTAAGTACAACTTCTGAGGAGATCGTACAAAATACTAGAGCCACTCAGCAGATGCAAACTGAGGACGCGAAGAAAAACGCGGAGGCTAGAAAGAAAATCGCTCAAGAGGAAGCAAAGGCTAAGATCGCAGCGGCTCAAGCAACTGCTGACACACTTGCAAACCTTTCGAATCTTTTAGGAACTGAGACGGCAGCAGGAAAGGCGGCAGCGGTAGCAAGCGCTACGATCTCCGCGATCTTATCAGCTCAGAAAGCTTACGAGTCTACAATCGGAATTCCTTTCGTAGGACCAGTGCTTGCGCCGATTAATGCTGGACTTGCTTTAGCTTCCGGATATAAGTCAATTCAAAACATCTTAGCTGTCCAGGTTCCTGGTCAATCTGGTGGAGGATCAGCGCCGAGTTTAGGATCAGCACCAAGCGCTGGAGCTGGCGCTCCTATTGCGCCAAGATCAGCGGAGCCTATCCCGACTTCATTGGATCAGCGATCACTAAATACTATCTCAAACGTAACAACACGCGCGTATGTGGTAGAGAGTGACATCACTGGATCACAGAAAAGAATTGAGCGTATTGAAAAAGCTTCAAGATTTTAACTAAAAAATAAAGAATGAATTTACCTATTTATTTACTAGAAATTAACGAGGATCTAATGGATGGATCTGAAGTAGATTTCGTCGCTTTGGTAGACAAGCCAGCGATCGAGAGAAACTTCCTTCGCTTCAAAGAGGATCGTATGAATTTTGAGATCCAAGACGAAGAGCGTCGCATCATCTCGGGCCCTATGATGTTAGCAGATACACCGATCTATCGTAATGATAACGGCCAGGAGTATTTCGTTTCCTTCCCAAAGGATACGATTTATAAGATCGTCAAAAAAATGTTCCAGAAGGGATACACTTCAAATGTTAATTTGATGCATGATCCTAACCAGGTAGTCGATGGCGTGACGATGTTTGAGTGCTGGATCACAGATGAGTCGAGAGGGATCAAACCAATGAAAGGATTTGAAGACGCTCCAGATGGATCAGCTTTTGCCTCTTATTCAATCGATAATGACGAAGTGTGGGGAGACATTAAAGCAGGTAAGTTTAAAGGCTTATCTGTTGAAGGTATGTTCAATTACAAGAAACAGCCAGGCGATATGACTAAGGAGGAAAAGCTCTGGTCTGATATTGCTAAGATTTTGGATGAGTGCAAAGTTTAAAGTATAAACTTTTTTTTTATCTGTATTTATAAACGAGTAATAAATTAAACTAAACATGACAGTAAAAGAAGGAATCGAAAAAATCCGCTTGATGCTAGCTTCAGAAAACGAAGAAGTACAAGTGGAGACTAGCGAGGAATCTGCACCGGTTACTGAATTGTCTTTCGAAACTTACGATCTTAAAGATGGATCTAAGATTGACTTAAGCAATTTAGAGATTGGAGCTGAAGCTTCGATAGTAGATGAAAGCGGGAATACTTCTCCGGCAGCGGATGGAGAGTATGAGCTAGTAGACGGTACTATGATCACGATCGTAGGCGGTAAGGTAGAAGGCATTGAGACTCCTCAAGCAGAAGCTGAGCCGATTGAAATGCCAGAGGAAGAGATTCCAATGGAGTCGGACAAGTTCACAGAGATCGATGGCACAATCGAAAACTTAAAATCAGAGAACGAAGCTTTAAAAGCTAAGATCGCATCTATCGAGGGTAAATTCTCTCAAGCGATCAACGATCTTTCTGACGTAGTTTTAGGTTTGGCTTCAACTCCTAGCGCTGGTCCTATCCAGGCACCAAAAAATTCTTTCTCTCAAGTAGAGAAAAGAGAAGAGAAAATCGAGAGATTTTTAAACAAAGTAAAAAATTTAAAATAACAATTTAACAATCAAAAAAGATGGCATTTGTAGTATCTTCATTGGCTAACTATACAGAAGAAAACGCGACTCAATTAGTAGCGTCTTCAGTATTAGGAGCAAAAACAATCTCTTTGATCAAGGATCAAGGAAACGTTATGTTAGGCGTAAAATCTGCTGAGACAGTAAACATCATGGACACAGACGCGTTCTTCCAAGATGGTTCTTCTTGCGGTTTCAACGCTTCAGGCACAACTACTTTCACACAGCGTACATTAACTGTTGGAAAGATCAAAGTAAACGAGGCACTTTGCCCGAAAGATTTAGAAGCTAAGTATTTACAGAAGGCATTGCCTGCTGGTTCTTCTTACGATTCTATCGTATTCGCTGCTGAATACTCACAACGTAAGGCTGACAAGATCGCTGCTCAATTAGAGATCGCGGTATGGCAAGGAGACACAGCTTCAGCAAACGGAAACTTGAACAAGTTCGACGGTTTCGCTAAGTTAATTGCTGCTGCTTCTGCTTCAGTTATCCACGCTAACACGACTACTTACTACGGTACTCCTTTAGCTGCTTCTGCTGGTATCACTACTTCAAACGTGATCGCTGTAATCGATGCAGTTTACAAGGCTTTACCTGCTGAGATCGTAGCTAAGGACGATGCGACTATCTTTGTTGGAATGGATGTATTCCGTACTTACACAATCGCATTAAAGAACGCGAACTTATTCGCTTACAACTTCGACGGCAAGGCAGATTCAGAATTGATGTTGCCAGGAACTACTATTAAGGTAGTAGCTGTTCAAGGTTTGAATGGTCTTTCTAAGATCTACGGTGGTCGCGTTTCTAACATGTTCTACGGAACTGACTTATTAGATGAGCAAGAGCGTTTCGAATTGTTCTTCGCTAAAGAAGCAGATCAAGTTCGCTTCGTAGCTGAGTTCAAGGCTGGCGTTCAGATCGCTTTCCCTGCTGAGATGGTAGATTTCATCTTAGCTTAATTCTTACCAATAAGTTCGGGGAGATCCATTGGATTGGACTCCCCTAATTTTAACCTTTTAAATTTAAAATAATGGCTTGTGCATTAACTCAAGGGTACGCCCTAGATTGCAAGGATTCATTAGGCGGAATCACGGAAGTGTATTTCATTGAAAAAGGTAACGTATCTAGCACGACTGAGGCAAGCGGTGTAATTACTGCGATCACTAAGGGAAGCGGTAAGGTTTTTAGAAAATACGAATTAGTTCCTGGAACTTCTTCTTTGACTGAGAACATCAACGCGAACGTGCAAAACGGGACTGTATTCTACGCTCAAGAATTGTCAATCATTCTTAACAAATTACAAGCTAATACTAGAAACGAAATTCTTTTATTGGCTCAGAATACTTTAGTCGCTGTCGTAGGCGATAATAACGGGAAGTATTGGTATTTAGGCAAAGTTTCTGGCTTGAATATGTCAGGCGGTAACGGCGCTACTGGAACGGCTCAAGGAGATCGCTCTGGATATACATTAACTTTCTCAGCTGCTGAAAAGGCTTTGGCTCCAGAAGTTTCTTCTGGTATCATCGCTGGATTAACAGCTTAATAAGTCAGTCGTTTGGTTAGACGGGGAGGGGGCGAGAGCCTCCTCTTTTTTTTGTTTTATAAAATAACTTTGCTTTGCTATTTATTATCGATGATTCATTTCACTAAAGGACAAACGACGAAAATAGTAGTGACGCTAAAGGAGAAGCAAACCCTTTCGGCGCCTAATTACTTATTCTATTTCACGTCCAGAGCTACTGGCGATACGAAAGCTTTTGTGCTTTTAAATAACGCGGATGTATCGAATTTTAAAGATCGATTCAACGCTTTTAATGTAGCGACAAATAGCTATTTCGCTAACTATGACAGCGGAGAATATACTTATGCTATATATGAGCAGACTTCAAGCTCAAATTTAGATCCTACTTTAGCTACTGGATTGCTAGAGAAGGGGCAAATGTCGCTTAAAAACTCGACAGAATTTGAGTTCACGACATACAACCAAACGAATAATACCTTTATAGTGCGCGATATATGAGCAATACAACGAATTTCTTGAACGTCCTTACCTTTGCGGAGGCCAGACAGCCAGAATACCAAGAGAAAAAAGGCGAGAATGGTGGATACATTGAGTTTGGAAAAAAGAATGATTACCCGAATTACCTGGTAGATCTGTTTAGCAAGTCAGCTAAGCATAACGCGATCATTAAAAGTAAGGTAAATTACATCACTGGAAACGGTTTTAAGCCGATCGAAGAGACGGATCAGGTAGCTCAGGAGTTTATTGACAAACCAAACCCTTTCGAATCACTTAATGACATCCTAAAAAAGGTATCGACAGACGTCGAATTATTCGGTGGCGCTTATCTTCAAGTTATCTGGAGCCAAACCGGTGGAAAGATTGCAGAAGTTTATCACTTGGACTACACAAAGGTTCGCACGAATGACGATAATACTCAGTTCTGGTATTCTGAAAACTGGCAAGATTCAAAATATAAGCGCTCAATTTATAACGCATTTAATGACAAGCTCCCAGTAGGGACACAGATCCTTTACTTAAAAGAATATCGTCCGAATCTTTCGGCTTATTCTTTGCCTGGTTATATCGGTGCCTTGAATTATATCGAGTCCGACATCGAAGTATCTAAGCACGTCTTAGGAAATGCTCAGACTGGATTCAGCGCTTCTAAATTAATCACGCTTCCTAATGGAGAGCCTCAAGACGAAGAGAAGAGAATCGTAGAGCGTAAATTTACAGATCGTTTCTCTGGATCCGATGGCAAGAAGTTTATTCTTTCATTCGTGAACGATGCTTCAAGAAAACCGATCATCGAGGACCTAGGAGCTTCAGATATTACAAAGGAGGATTTCGCAAACGTCGATAAGATCATCGAGAAAAACGTGTACGCTGGACACCAGATCACGTCTCCAGATTTATTTGGTATCTCGACACCTGGTCAATTAGGATCACGCCAGCAAATGCGCGATTCATACGAGATCTTTAAAAATACCTACGTCAATGATAAGCAAATATATCAAGAACAAGTATTCAGTTTACTTGCCAAATTACGCGGTGCTATCGATGGGTTACAAATAATCCCAGTCGAGCCGATCGGCATGGAGTTCTCTGAAGCTACAATCGCGCAGAACTTAACAAAGGACGAGATCCGTGAAAAACTAGGAGCGCCTAAATTAGAGGCTAAGACTTCTGGAACTTCTCAGGATGTGATCGATGCGATCAATAGCTTATCGCCATTAGTAGCAAATAAGGTACTTGAGTCCATGACTCCAAATGAAGTCCGGGCCCTGGTAGGCTTAACAGAAGAGCAAGGAGGCGGAGAGCTTGACGGCGCCGCTCCTGCTGCTACTAATTTACGATTCAGCGAAGATGATATCATCTCGATCTTTGATCAGTTCGGAGAGTCTAAAAGTAATTACTCTATATTTCGCACCAGAGACACGTTCTCACAGATGCCTAATGACTTAGAGGAGTCAATGAATTTAGACTTTGCTACTCAAGAATTAACGCGTCTAGAGGCGAATGTCTTGGACCTGATCCAGAAGGATAAGCGAATCACTCCAGAGATAATCTCAGGCACGATTAAAACGGACCTGGCGATCATTAATAAAATCATGGACTCCTTAGAGGAGCGCGGATTAATTAAGTCCACAAATGTAAAAGGGAACGTCGAAAGAATCTTGACTTCTCCGCTTTCTGAGATCACTGACACGAAGCCATCGACGCGTAGCTTTATGGTTCGTTATTCTTACGAGTGGAGATCATCGATTCCAGTTAGTCAAAGAAATACTCCTGACCATCCTAGTCGTCAATTTTGCGCTAGATTAATGGCTCTTGACAAACTTTATACCAGAGCAGAAATCGAAGCGATCAGCTTGCGCCTAGGTTATTCAGTATTTGATCGTCGCGGTGGTTGGTGGACAATGCCAAACGGAGAACACTCTCCAAGCTGTCGTCATATATTTTCAACCCAGGTGGTAATTAAAAAAGATTAAGGAATGAAAAATATCTGCTTTATAAACGTAAACACGATCAAGGAAAGAAGCGCGCTTCATTCTAATGTCGATGACAAATTGATCCTTCCAGAGGTTTTGTCTGCGCAAGACATGTTCTTATTGCCTGCTTTAGGAACGGCTTTATATGATCGCTTGCAGGATGGGATCGAAAATAATAATTTGACAGCGGACGAGGTGGACTTACTAGATAATTTCATTACGAATCCTTTGGTCTATTACACGCTTTCTGAGCTTCCAGTAGGATTGTCTTACCAGTTCTATAATAAGGGCTTAGTGCGCAAAACAAGCGATAATACAGACACGCCAAACATGCAGGATCTGATTGATGTCGCATCAAGATACCGAACGCGCGCAGAGTTTTACACTCAGCGTCTGATCAAACACTTGAAGCAGGTATCTTCGACTACTGATAAATTCCAGGAATACGTTAATTATGGATCCGGAGTGGATATCATTAAGCCGGATCACGACGCTTACCAAGCTTCGATCTGGTTAGGCGATGAATATGGCTGTAAGCCTATGAGTTTTGAGGAAAGATACCAGGGCGAAAACGGACTTTGCTAAAACAAAAAAGATATGCCGAAAGCTTATAGTACAAAAAATATCAAGAAATTAGAAGTTTACCTAGCGACTCAACAAAATGGCAATCAAACAGCTGACATTAAATCAAACAATCAAGCTAATAAGTGATTTAGCCTCCGCGCATGAGCAGATAAACACTGTTTATTTCGGGGATGTATGGGAGTTTTTAAACCAGGCCGATAATGTTTATCCGGCGATGTTCTACTCTTTGACTGGATCATCGATCGCTAATAAGGAATTAACTCTTAACTTCTCACTTTACTTCCTAGATCGACAGCTCCAGGACGAATCTAATGAGAACGACGTTCTATCGGATCAACTATTGATCGCGCAGGACATCGTCTCAATGATGCGATATCCTAAGTTTGACTGGGAGATCGGCGATAGTGTAAACCTAGAATTTTTTACAGAGAAGGAAGAGGACTATTTGGCTGGCGTAAAGGCAGACGTGACTGTTTCCTTCCCGATGCTATCCGATCGCTGTCAGGTTCCTACAAATTTTAATTATCCTAACTAATGGCAAATAAAAAAGTAAGTCAATTAACAAGTAAGCCTTCAGTCCTAGTCACTGATTTATTCCCTATTGCTGACCCTTCAACTGGTCAGCTTTACAAGACTACTATTTCAGACTTAGGAACGGCTATCGGTTCGGGGGTTTCCTCAGTAAACGGATTAGTCGGAGCGGTGGTCTTAGATACGGATGACATCCAGGAGCTAGCTAGTCCGACTAATAAATGGTTTACAGATACTAGAGCGAGAGCGGCACTTTCTGCTTCGTCTCCTTTGGCTTATAATAGTGGCACTGGGGTATTTAGTATTCCGGCTGCGACAAGCTCACAGAATGGATATTTAACTTCAACAGACTGGTCTACTTTTAACGGAAAACTCGACCCATCTACGGCTGCATCTACTTACGTTCCATACACTGGAGCGACTGGAGCTGTAAACTTAGGAAGTAATAATATAACGGCTGGAATTGCAATAGTAAACCAGGTCAAAGCGGCTGGCTCTGGGGGACTTTCTATAAATTCAAATAATGGTACACAGATTGCAAATTTAGGAGGCGGTGGCGGTGCTAATATCACGTTCTACGGAGGGCTTACTGGTACAAGTGCAAGTTTTTCTGGAGATGTAACTTTAAGCGGTACTAATCCTAGATTATATTTAACTGATACAGATAATAATCCAGATTATTTTATCTCAAATACAGACGGAACTTTCACAGTTTACGATGTAACAAATTCGACTTCGAGATTTACAATAGGTACAACTGGAAACGCTACGTTTACAAATGCAATAACGGGAGGTGGTTCTATAACTGGCCAATCTATTTATTCAAATGGAATTGTAAGCGTAGGAACTTATTTAATATTACCAGCTAATAATACGGTAGGTGGCACTAATTATTACATAGGTCAGCAAATGGCTGGAAGTGATTATTGGAGAATTTTTGGTAATTCAGTAGCTGATGACCAAGGCGAATTAGTTTTTTCTGTGGGAGATAATGGATTGCCATTAGCTAGTAATGGGCAAAGATTTAGATTTTTTTATGATGCATCAGCAGGTGGAACATCTAAAGATGCTTTAATAATTGATTATAATGTTTCTACTTTTGCAACTACAATTTCTGCAACTGGCGCAACACTTACGGGAGCTTTAAGCGGTACAAGTGCCACGTTTTCGAGTAGTGTTACGGCAACTACTAATTTATCAGTTTTAGCAAGCACAAACGCTGGAGGAAATCTAAAAGTATTTACAAGTAGCTCAGTTCCTACACAAGGAAGTGCATTTATTTTAGCTCCTTTTGGAAATGCTATTTTATCTCACAACATTTTATTTGATGGTAGCGGTTATGTTTATGACCAAAGTGGATTTGGAACTTCTATTAGATTAAGTTCTGGGAATGCTAATCCTGGTGATATATATTTTAATACGTTTACATCTGGAACTGCTGGAGCGTCTGCGACTGAAAATAATAAAATGATTATTAAGCAGAATGGCAACGTAGGTATCGGAACGACTGCGCCTAGCCAAAAATTAGCGGTAGTAGGAGACATAAGAGGCTATAAATTAATAGGAGGAGAAGCTGGAGTAGGTGCTGGAAATTATACGATATTTAGTAACGATGATAATGTTGGTTATATTGATACAGTAAGAGCAGTAAACTCTGGAGATTTTCATTTTAGATTTGATGGGACCTCTAGAGCTTATATTAATAGAAGCACTGGTGTTTATGTAGCTACTTCAGATATTAATAAAAAGAAAGATTTTGAGGATTCTAACATAGGATTAGCTGAGGTGCTTCAATTAAAACCTATTCTATATCGAATGGAATCAGATGAATCTAATGGACAAAAAGAACTTGGATTTATTGCTCAAGAGGTACATGGAATCATTCCAAGTGCTTACCAAGAAAGCGGAGATTTTATCGGACTTAATTTTAATCCAATTGTAGCAGCATTAACTAAAGCAGTTCAAGAATTAAAAGCAGAATTAGATATATTAAAAAATAAATAACATGGCATTCAACTGGGTAATATCACAACTTGACTCTATCCCATCTCTTGATGGAATGGACAAAGTAATTTCTACAATTCATTGGAGAGCGCAGAAGGCTTGTGTAACTCCTCAGATAAGCGAAGGAACTCCTCAGATAAGCGAAGGAAGTCCTTTGTTTATTGCTGACACTTACGGAGCTTTAGCAGTCGATGCACCACACGAAGCGAGCTTCACTCCTTACGATGAGGTCACTAAAGAAATGGTTGAGGGATGGCTTGAAAAAGGTTTGGATTGTGAAGCAATTGAGAAAAACCTTGATTCACAAATAGAAAATTTTTTGAATCCTCCGATTGTGAACTACGGACTTCCATGGTCGGATCCTGCAAAAATCTAGGACTTTTGCTATCTATTTATAGATTAATAAATTAAACAAACCAAACGATGAAATTAAATTTCAATTTTGACCTTTTAGGTTTAGATGAGCAACCGATCGAGGGTGCAAACGCAGGTAAATTATTAGCTAATGCTTTAGCCCAGGGATCCAAAGGCGATGCCTTAAAATTCTGGGATTGGGCGGTAAGCTTAAACAAGGGAGAAGTTCTTGACTTGGATTCATCTGATCAAGAAACGATCAAAAACTTTATTAAGGATTCTGAAGGTTTCACGATCCTAGCAAAAGCGCAATTATTACAAGTTTTGAAAAAAGATTAATTGATGGAAGTTAATGACATTCTTGGGCAATCTGTAACGGGTGCCATCGCTGCATTGATCGGCTGGATAGTAGGAAGGCGCAAAGAAAAAGCGGACCTTAATACAATCGAATTAGAGCAGACCACAAAAGCGATCGAGATCTGGCGCCAGATGGCCCAAGAAATGTCTGACAAAGTGAAGGAGCTGAGCGATAAGATCGACATCTTAACTGCTGAGGTCCACTCTTTAAAATCCGAGAATTCAAACCTGAAAACCAAACTAGGAATAATTGATGAAAGTCACGAAGATAAGCCAAAAAGGTCTCGATCTAATAAAGCGATTTGAGGGGTTAAAACTTAAGCCCTACCTTTGCCCGGCTGGGATCCCTACTATTGGATACGGGAATACATACTATAATGACGGAAAGAAAGTAAAACTAACAGATCCGTCAATAACTCAAGCAAAAGCAGAGGAGCTTTTAAAATTCTTAATTCAATCTTACGAGAAATCTGTCGATAGTTTCTGTCGAGACGATATTAGTCAGCATCAATTCGATGCACTGGCTTCATTCGCTTATAATTGCGGAGTCAATAATTTACAATCATCCACTTTATTAAAGAAGGTAAACTTAAATCCGCAAGACGTTACAATTCGTAACGAGTTCATGAAGTGGAACAAGGGAGCCGGAAAGGTTTTAACTGGATTAACTAAACGACGTCAAGCGGAAGCTGACCTTTACTTCTCATAATCATGCGAAAATTACTTATTCTTTTGGCTTCTGTCGCGTTCTTTTCTTGCAAGCAGACAAAGACTCTAACCGAGTATAAAGAAACGCTTAGAATCGATACTATTAAAAGCGAGAAGATCGTAGAAAGATTTAGAGCGGTGCACGATACGCTCACGATCTCGAATCCTTGCGACTCTTCTGGGATCCTTTCCTCTTTTTATTCCAGGTTAATTCTTCCGAATGGATCAGTGACAATCAAGTCAGACAAGGGCCAGATCAGAGCGACGATCGATATCGATTCGATGCGCCAGGAGATCGAGAATAATTACCGAAACTCTCAAGTAAAATGGATCGAATACAGAGACAAGGAAGTGATCAAGTATCGGGTTCCTACCTGGGTGGTCATGCTACTATTTGCGGAGGCTGTGATGCTAGTCGCTTATATTTATCTTAAATTCGGCTTAAAATAGTGTATCAAATAGACATCGAAGGAATCGAAACTCCCCAAAATAAAACTAGCCAGCTATTGCAGACGATGCTCGACGTGATGGAATCCATTGAGCAGATCGACGATGCTGGCTTTGTGCTTCGCATGAAGCTATTAAATAACATTGAGTTCCTGGTGGACCAATTAATGGAAGAATATGAACAAGGAAAACGATAAGGACTCAAGACAAATAAGTTTTGAAGCTCTGGAATTATATAAATCTGGTAATTTTAAAAATCAGAGTGAAATTGTAAAACATCTTTTAGAGTCATATCCACACATTAATAAAGAAAACCTAAGGCTTGCTTTATTAAAAAGGGTTCAGAGATACGAAAAACAAAATGATCATAAAGCATTAGGAGAGGAATGCGACTCAGTGGGGCTTCCTATCGAGAATGTTTCCAACTATTGGTATAAAGGAAAGCAGTATTCAATACACGTAAAAGGAGACAAAGCAAAAGGATACGATGAAATAAGGGACGAGATTATTAAGTCGATGGATTTACACTCTCCTAAGTATCATGAAATTATTAGGACTAATATAATTGATGGCCATTTGTTAGTAGTCGATCCAGCTGATATACACATCGGTAAACTCGCGACTTCATTTGAAACTGGGGAAGATTACAATTCCCAGATTGCAGTTAAGCGAGTTATTGAAGGCGTAAAAGGCATAATTCAAAAGGCTTCAGGGTTTAACATTGATAAGATTCTTTTTATAGGAGGTAATGACATTCTTCATGTAGATACACCAAAGCGACAGACAACCAGTGGCACGCCTCAGGATACCGACGGTATGTGGTATGAAAGTTTCTTGACTGCAAAGCAACTTTACATTGATGTATTGGAGCTATTAATGCAAGTCGCGGATGTACATTTTGTATTCAATCCTTCTAATCATGACTACACAAATGGTTTCTTTTTAGCAGATGTAATTCAAAGCTGGTTTAGGAATTCTAAAAATATAACCTTTGATTGTTCTATCGCTCACAGAAAGTATTTTATATATGGTCAAAATCTAATAGGAACAACGCACGGAGATGGAGCTAAACCTCAGGACCTTCCATTGCTTATGGCTCAGGAATCTCCTAAAAATTGGGCAGATACTAAGCATAGATACGTTTACAGCCATCACTTACACCACAAAATTAGTAAGGACTACATAGGTGTAACTGTTGAAAGCTTAAGATCTCCTAGTGGAACCGACTCCTGGCATCACAGAAACGCGTATCAACACGCTACAAAAGCGGTAGAAGGATTTATTCATCACAAAGATTTTGGTCAAGTAGCGAGGTTATCACATATTTTTTAGTAGCTTTGTAATAGATTAATTGTTTTCATAGTTGTTTTTCATTAGTCTTATAGGTTTAGATGACACTAATAAAGCCCCGGGATCCTATCTCTGGGCTTTTTTGTGTATTATATTAAACAGATTTCGCATTTATAACCGAATTAGTAAAAGATAATTTACATTATTTTATAAAAAATAAATTTAAAATAATTTTTTAATACAAAAATAAGGTGTACCTTTGACATATCGAAAGCAACGAAGCTCAGATAAAACATCTAATCTTATGAGAGAATTATTAAAAACAATCCCAGGATCTGAACTAGCCCAGGCTACTATCCTCACGCTGATCGTGATCGGCATCTTATCAGTAATCACAATTATTTCAAACCTTTAATTTTTATTATCATGTCTACCAAAACTTCAATTATCGCCTCTTCGACTGGAGGCTCAAACTACGAGCCGATCGCGGCCGGCACTTACGTTGCACGTTGCTATTCCATGATTCACATGGGAACTGTTAAAGAGTCCTACATGGGCGAAGAGAAATTCGTTAATAAGGTGCGCTTGACTTTCGAGCTTCCGACTGAACTAAAAGTTTACAAGGAGGAGAACGGCGAACAGCCTGCTGTCTTATCTAAGGAGTTCACGCTTTCACTATCTGAGAAGTCAAACCTTCGCGCCTTCTTAAATTCCTGGAGAGGAAAGGCCCTGACAGAAGACGAGTGTAAAGCATTCGACATCGCTGTCCTAGCTGGCAAACCTTGCACGCTATCTGTGATCCATAAGACGTCCAAGGTAAGCGGAAAGACTTACGCTGAGATCTCATCTATTGGAGCTGTCATGAAAGGAATGGAAGTGCCTCCTTTAATGAATCCACAGATCATTTTCTCTGTGACTAACTTTGACCAGGTAGCTTTTGATTCCTTCCCTGATTTCATCAAAGAGAAGATTCAATCTTCTAATGAATACAAGGCGCTTGTAATTGTCGGACCTAGTGAGTCAGAAGTATCTGAGCCTGCTACAATTGACGAAGACGATTTACCTTGGTAGTCATGTTCAAGCAAGGAACAAGCTTCATGTTTAGAAATTCGATTGATTGGTCAGTGAGTTATTTGAAAGACTTCGAGACTAAGACTGACTTCGATCAGTGGATGGATGAACGACTAAAGGAGGGGCTGGTTTATATCGGGGAAAAATCCAAAGATATACCAGTCTATCCTCAAGTCTTAAGACTAGATTTAAAATATAACTTTGGAGGATATTCCACGGTCATAGAACGATTCGAATCTAGTGAAGAATACACCAGGTATTGCGATTGGAAATTATCGCAAGGTTATAAAGTTATAGGCTCAGAGCCTTACATGAAATTAAAAACAGACCAAGAAGATGGCAAAGATTAAGAAAATGAGTGTTTATAAAGAAGTCGCAGAGCGCCTAAATGCTAAGGGGAAGCTTCCCTTTAGCGCCAGAGAGTGGAACACTGGCCTAGTCCAGCAGACAGTCTACGGGAAACTAAAATACCCGGAAGTAATGGAGGAGTTAAAATTAATCATGCAAGAATATGAAACAGCAGATATTTAAAGAACAAGATAGGGTCTATCACTTCCTATATGGATGGGGAGAAGTTATCAAGCTATTAAGTAATAATAATCAATCTTGGGTAAGAGTGCAATTCGATAAACAAGCAAAAGGATTTGAAGACAATTTTAGAGATGGGTTTTTATTATCTTTTACAGAATATACTCTTGAAGGATTTAGTCAAGAGCGACCTGAAGATTTACCTGAATTAGGCGATGTCGTATGGGTGAGAGATAAGGATTCTGATGGATGGGAGGTATCTCATTTTTATAAAAAAGATCATTTAGGTTACCATGTTTCTAATGATATGATATCGTATCATGTTGCAATCTGGTCTCAATTAAGAAAAACTAATCCCTATAAAAATGAAGAAACAGAAGCTTGATTTTAACGCTTGGATGGATCACATATCTAACCAGCTTCAGGAGGATTATCGTAAACTTTACTATTCATCTAAATTCAAACAAGATGCTAACATTCCAAGAGTATCACGCAAAGAATCAAAAGATATACGAAGAGTTCAAACGCTTCGCCTTTTTGCTGATCAATAACGGTCACAAAAAAATAGGAGCCAAGCAGATCTTCGAAAGGATCAGATGGGAGTCAATGATTGAAAGGACTGATCGATACAAATGCAATAATAACTATACAGCAGATTATGCAAGAAAATTCGAGAAAGACTTCCCATATCTGGAAGGTATTTTCTTCCACAGAATCAGGAAAGTAAAAAATTAGTATATTTGTAAACCGGGCCGGTCATGTAGGCTGGCCCACATCTAACCAATAAAATGACAAGAAAGCAATTCGCAGCAAGTTTAGTAAAGCGTTTCCAGGAAGCGCACCCACAGATCAAGAAAAATAAAGAGGAGGCAATCGCTTCTGCAATCCTAGGCGCCGAGATCGTCATGGAAGCTATCCATGCAGGAGACTTAGATCTTAGCCACTGGGCAGAATTAAGAGAGGATCTAATAAATCTGTAAGCCATGACACCGAAAGAAAAATCAGACGATATAATCAACTATATCAGCGATACTCATCTAAAGCAATACGGAAAGATTCAGATGAAATACGTCCTAGAAGAAGCCCTGGAAAACTCCAGGCTGATCATTAAAAATAGAATCATCGACGGACTAGACGCGACATACTGGCGCGAGGTAGTTTGTCACATAAAAGTAAGACAATGACACTAGAGGACCAATGTTTTCACGCTGTGGTAAACGTGCGAATCGCACACGAACAGCAAACGATTTCGGACTATTCTAAGATCATGAAGTATTATAATCCAGAGGTCAAAGCTTTCGATCTGATCCTTGATAAGATCAGTGAAGCGGAGGCAGAGATCCAGCGATTAACTGATCTATTAAATTCTTAGAAATAATTTGTGAATTAAAAATTTTGTTTTAAATTTGAGAACAATAAGCCAAGAGGGTAGGAGTTCTTGGGTTATTTAAGGGTTTAAAAAACCGAAGCCAGATTTGCACTCCTACGCAGACTGGCTTTTTTTATTTACAGAAATGCAAGAGAAAAAATTTAAAAGAGGCGATAGAGTTTATGACGAAAGATATGGTAATGGAATAATAGATTATTCAGAAAACCATTTAATAGTAGAATTTAGAATGGGGCAATATATAACCTACGATTTAAAAGGTTACAGACATTATCCAGAAGATAAAGAACCATCTTTAAAATTTAGATATTAATTACTATGGCAGCATTTAGAAAAATATCGGTCACTTTCTGGAGCGATTCCTTCATAGGAGATCTAACTCCAGAGCAGAAATACTTTTACTTGTATTTGATGACCAATGATAGGACCACACAGTGCGGAATCTATGAGACGTCTATAAGAAAAATCTGCTTTGATACCGGATACAATGCCGAGACAGTGCATAAGCTATTAGATTTCTTCCAAGAAAAAAACAAAATTAGATTCTCAAAAGATACGAATGAAATCGCGCTTTTAAACTGGGTTAAGTTCAATGACTCAAATTCGCCTAAAGTTCTGTCTTGTGTAGAAAAAGAGCTAAAGAACGTCAAAAATAGAGTATTGATACAGTATCTATACAGTATGGATACCGAATCGCAAGAAGAAGAAGAAAAAGAAAAAGAAGAAGAACAAGAAGAATACAAAAGCGATGAGTTTGAAATCTTCTGGAATAACTACGGAAAGAAAGTCGATCGAGTTAAATGCGAAAAGGCTTGGAAGAAATTAAAGAAGCAAGAGATTGAAAAAATTCTGGAGTCAGTCGATAAGTATGTCCAAGCTAATCCAGACTTGCAGTACAGAAAGAATCCACTAACCTACTTAAACGGCAAATGCTTCAACGACGAGATTCAAAATTTGAAAAGTCCAGTTAATCAAGTAGCTTTGAACGACAAACCTATAATACCAAACGAATGGCAGTAAAACTAAATCTAAACGATGTGCACCTAGAGCGTGACATCGTCTCACATTTACTAGCTTATCCTCACTTATTTAGTGAAGCTAATAAATTAGTCAGTGAAGAATCTTTCACAGATGCTTTATTTAAGGCGTCATTCCTTGCATTTAAGGAACTATCCCTAGAAGATAAGAGAATCACTAGGGCAGATGTATTTAGAGTCCTTAAAAGCAAAGAAAAAGAAAAGGGAATTTCGGCTGAATTGGTCCTGAAACTAATGCCTGACCGATTGATTAACCTAGAAGAATCCTGCTATCAGCTAAAAGAAACAGAAGGAAAGAGAAGATTCCACGATTTAGCCTTTAAGATTCAGACTGCAATCCTGGATAACAAGGAAGTCTCTGACTTACAGACGATCATTACCAAGGAAATGGATAGCCTAGAGCGATCAATCGAATCCTCTGAGGTGTTTGACATCGCCTCAGTCTATGATCAAGTCATCGATAAGCTAGAAGCTAACGCTGGGAAGATTAAGTTCTCAGGTATTGACACCGGATCTAGGGATTTAAACTATATTCTAGGAGGGTTCCAGGAAGGAATGACGGTAATAGCTGGGCGTCCAGGTATGGGCAAGACTATTGCAGGATTACAACACGCTAAGAGCGCTGCGAAATCTGGTAAACGAGTTCTATTCCTTTCGCTTGAGATGCCAAAGGAGTCGCTCATGTATCGTCTTATCAGCTCCGAGAATTGCGACTATAAATACAGCGATCTAAAAGCTAACCGAGTGAAGCCAGACGATATACTTAAAATCCGCAACTCGAACGCGTCGATCCTTAAATCGCTTCCGATATTCTTCTATGACTCAGATAATCGTGATATTAATTATCTATCCATGATCCTAACATCGGAGGCCAAGCGAAATAAAATTGACCTGGTAGTCATCGACTATCTGCAACTGATCAGAGACAATCAGCTCAAGGATCAGTCAGATTTTGCTCAGGTTTCTTCCGTATCAAATAAGATCCAGAAGCTAACCAGGAAGCTAAAGATTCCGATCATCGCTTTGTCTCAGCTATCCAGGGGAATCGAGGGGAGATCATCAAGACTTCCACAGCTATCTGACATTAGAAGCTCTGGGAATGTCGAGCAGGACGCGATCGCAGTGATCGGACTATATCGCGACGATTACTATAAATACACCGACGCCAGGGCTAACAATACAGCAAAAGGACCGGATGATAATATCCTCAATTATGTGATCCTAAAAAATCGAGACGGGGAGACTTGCACGATCGATCGCTATGTGGATATTACGACTAACCGGATTGCGGATTCTTACGAGGAGCTCCAGGGTTTTAAGCCGGTCTACCAGGAGAGCGCGATCAATACGATTAATCATACCTTCGAGGAGGCTAAATTTTAAAAATATGGAAAAAGAATTTGTAACATACGAGCAAGCATTAGCTTTAAAAGAATTGGAATTTGATGAAGTTTGTTTCGCATCATTTTTTACGCCAAATTTATGTAGCTTAAAATATACTGCTACTATAAAGAAAAATTCAACTTTAGCAATGGGTAAAGATGGATGTACTGCACCACTTAAACAACAAGTATTGAGATGGTTTAGAGAGAAACATAATATATTAAATGGTTGCATTTTTGCAATGGATGTATCTCATACATATTCGTGGGATATTACTTTTAAATCAAATGAATGGATAAAAGATAATACTTTACTTGGGTATTTAACGTACGAAGAAGCAGAAAATGCTTGTATAGATAAACTTATAGAGATAGTTAAAGAATCAAAATCATGATCACAATCAAAGGCCAGGTGCCTAGCAAGTCAAACGGATACCGGATCGGAGGGAATCGCCTCTATAAGACCGTTGATCTAAAGGAGTACGAAGTGAGCTTCGAGTGGCAGATTCGTAAGCACAATGTAATTACAATTACAGAGCCCTTCCAGATTTGGATCGATGTCTACTTCCAATCTAACAGATCTGACCTGGACAACGCGGCGAAGGTAATCCTTGACTGCCTCCAGAATTGTGGAATGATTGCAAACGATCGACTATGTTCGGTCCTGGTTATGAGAAAGCACATTGATAAAATGGATCCTAGAATTGAGTTTGAGATTAAACCAGTTTAAAATGGACACTAATAAAAATCTGCCGGACAATTATAAGCAGTGCATCGCTTGGATCGAGTCAGAATTGACACGAGAGACACGATCTATCCTATTGCCTGGTGTTGTTATCAATGACGTAAATGGATCGCTTAGAATCAATCTATTGAGGATGTTAAATAACCACGGGGCGGAGCGAAGGGCTGCCTTCCTAAGGACTAAAAGAATAAAGGACTACCTAAACAAAAACAAATGAAAACGAAATCAGAAGTATTTAATATGGATTGCATCGAGGGCATGAAGCAGTATCCAGACAATCACTTTGAGCTGGCGATTGTTGATCCGCCTTATGGTATTGATGCGGACAAGAAACAAAACAATGCTGCCTTATCTAGAATAAAATCAGAAGGTAAGTCAAAGGCTGGAAGGGGATGGAAATTATATAAAACGACGGAGTGGGATTCATCAATTCCTGATGAAAATTATTGGAATGAATTATTTCGGGTTTCAAAAAATCAAATTGTATGGGGAGGAAATTATATGACTGAATTTCTTCCGCCAAGTATGGGGTGGATTTTTTGGGATAAAGGTCAAAGAGATTTTTCTTTAGCAGATGGAGAGCTTGCTTGGAGTTCTTTTGATAAAGCAATCAGAGTTTTTGATATGTCAAGAGGAGAGGCTTTAGCTAAAAATAACATCGAAGGTGGTAGATTTCATCCAACTCAAAAGCCCACAAAACTTTACAAATGGTTATTGACTAACTACGCCAAAGAAGGCGATAAGATTCTAGACACTCACTTAGGATCTGGAAGCTCCAGGATTGCAGCCTATGACTTAGGCTTTGAGTTCACTGGCTTCGAGCTAGACGAGGATTATTTCAAGGCATCAGAGAAACGATTTAAACAACACACAGACCAATTAACACTATTCTAAAATGGCAAAGCTAAAAGAAAAAGAAACGATTATAATCTACGCCGGACTGATCAACGCGCTGATTGATCACATCGAGGCAGACTTCCGTCCGTCCATATTTAATCGCCAGTCGCTGAAGATGAAATCCAATAGTGTTCTGGATGAACTGCTGAAGTTAGAGCAGGAGATTTATAAAGGCGATCCGACTGGAGAGGTCACTGATCAGTACTTGGATGCAGGTAAGCTCATGCTGTTATTCTTCCGCTTAGGCATGGAGATGACTGAAATGACAGAGACTAAGAGCGAAGGGCTTAACACTCAGCTGAATATATTACTAAAAAACTACGGTGTAAATTTGGAATTTTAAAAAAGATTTTTTAAGCTTTGCATAACCAAACGAAATGAAAATGAATAGTAACGCTGAACAAGTGGTCAAACCTGATCACTATCAAGGAAAGGGAGGACTCCAGGCGATCGATGTGATCGATGCTTTTGGGCTTGGGTTCTCCCTAGGTAACGTCATCAAGTACGTTCTTAGAGCAGGCAAGAAACAAGATCGTCTTCAGGATCTTGAGAAAGCGATGGAATACTTAAAGTATGAAATCGAAAACACGAAGAAGATCGTGAAGGAAGTCGAAGCTTACATCGCTAGTTTACCAGAGGACTTATAGTGAAGAGCAGAAACGAGATAATCGAGGAGCTGTATCTTTCGAAGGATATAAGCCAGGCGCTTCGCAAGATGCAACCGGCTAGCCTCCGCGACGATCTTAGGCAAGAGATGTTCATCTCTCTTTGCACTCTAAGCGACGAGAAATTCTGGAATCTTTACGAGAATAACGCGCTGAAGTTCTACCTGGTCCGGGCCATGCTAAACATGATCCGAAGCACTGGGATGAATCAGCCTTTCTTCCGTAACTTCCGGGCTAAGTTCGAATCGATAGAGGAGATCGAAAACCTGGAAGATCAGATCGACAACTCGAAGGACCAGAAGGAAATTCTGTTTGATTTGCTAGATAGTAAAAGAAAGACGCTGTGCTGGTATGAAGACCGACTGCTGGATCAATACGTCGAGTCTGGATTTAATCAGATGGACGTCCACAGAAAGACCAAGATACCCTATCCGTCGATCGTCAAAACTATCGCGTTAATCAAAAAGAAACTGAAGGATGAATAAGAAGCCAGATGAGACAGCCCGTGAGCTGTTCAATAATTGCCTTTACTTTACTGGCTCCAAACTAATGGCTCGAGAGTGCGCTCTGTTTATGTGCCAGAAGTTTATCGACATGTCGAAGAGGATGGACGATAAATGTTATTACCTGGAAGTAAAAGAAGCTCTCTATAAAATAGAAGGAAGTTAGTCACCATTTACCGAAAAGCACAAAGTCTCGGTGTGAGTAGGGAGGGAGCAAAACATAGTTATCTGAGTTGGTGTGAGGATAACTATATAGTCGGGTGGCAGAATGGTAGACGCTTAAATGGAGTATCATGTTATAGAACAAGTACGAAAACTATATCCTCTATATTCAACATACAGGTTCGAATCCTGTCCTGACTACACTTTTAGTGATGTTGGTTATTATAGCATAGTAACTAAACTAATGACAGCTGGAAAGACAGCAAATTTTATGCCAATATCAGAAGTAAAACATTGACAATATCAGAATAAAAATGATAAACAAATGATTCAACTACTTGCCTCAGTGGCTTTCGTTACGTTCTGGAATATGAACAATTTGCCCTATAACCTAGGGATCAATTTTAAACCGTTCAACTGCGCGCCTTGCCTGGGCTTCTGGGCGGCGCTTGGATTGATGTTTGCGCCTGAGTTACTATCGACTATCGTCGCGACTTCATTCGGGGCCGGCGTGATCGCTGCGGTGGTGGAAAGATTATTAATGAAATTACTTACAAAGCTATGACACCAGAAGAGAAAGCGAAAGATATTATAAGTTCAATGTATGAACCAATATTTGATACTGACTTTGGAATATTTACAGAACATGATTCTTCAAAGTATAAAGTAGCAAAACAATGTGCATTAATTGCAGTAGATGAAATATTAAATGAATACAAATCATATAATAAATCAGCAATTGTATATAATGATGCTTTGAGTTATTGGGATAAAGTTAAACAAGAAATAGAAAAGCTATGACACAGCAAGACATTAAATTCATCCAAGACAATATCATCAACTTTGAATCGGTAGCGCTTGGATTTACTCGAAACCTAGACCACGCGGTCCTTAATGAGTATCACGAAATCTACAAGCGATCACTGGATCCTAGCTATGTGCTAAACGCCTGGTGTGGAGGCTGCGTCTTCGACATGCTCAAGCGCTTAAAGCATCACTACGAGAATGTGATCTCAGCTCAACAAACTAACCAAACCAATGACAAAATCAAAGCTAAGAATCCTGGCGGTAGGAAGTCAAAATAGTGGCGTAACATACCACAGACTGGCACTTCCTTTGTCGACCATGGAGAAGGAATACTGCCTGATCACTGACACGATTACAGAGGATCTATTGAAAGAAAAGAATTTCAATGTGGTAGTGGTAAATCGGTTCCTTGAATCGACGCCACTTCTTCAGCTCCTGGAATGGCGCCAGAAGTTTGGCTTTAAATTGGTGGTAGATATTGATGACTATTGGACTCTGTTCGATAAGCATCTAAGCGCGCACACCTATCGCAAGCTTGGAGTGACTAGGATCATCAAGGATTACATTCGTTTCGCTGACCTGGTTACAACGACTCACAATCGCCTACGCTTGGAGATCATCCAGATCAATAAGAATTGTGAGGTCCTTCCAAACGCTTTGCCATTTGACAAGGATCAATTCACGTCGATCAGGAAGGAGAATGAGAAAGTAACGATCGCACACACTGGATCGATCACTCACTATCCGGATATTCAGCAACTCAAGCAACCGATCAGAGAGCTGGCGAAGTCTAGGGTATTCAGAGAGAATACCAGGATGCTTCTGTGTGGATGGAATAATTTTAATAAGTGGCACTGGGAGCAGATGGGTAATCTATACACTGCTAATGAGAAGCTTGACTATAAGATCCTAGAATCGATGCCGGTCGATCTATACATGAATTTTTACCTTGAGGCCGACATGCTTTTAGTTCCTTTGCTGGATAATAAATTCAACAGACTAAAATCGAATCTTAAAGCGCTGGAGGCAGGAGCGAAAAACATCCCGATCTTAACTTACAAAAAGGCGCCTTATGACGATATCCCGACTATCTTCGAAGTAGACAACTGGGAGCGCGACATTAAACGAATGGCATTCAGTAAGCAGATGCGCGATGACTACGGATATAGAAACGGAGAATATGTCCGCGAACATTACGATATCTTTAAAATTAACGAGGCAAGATTTGCTACTTACTCCAAACTAATAGAGTAATGCAAGCAACTGAAAAGGAGTTTTTCGATTACGAGATCAGCATAGGAGTGACACCAGAGAATCCAGAATACTGGGCGCTTATGGATGGCACGGCGAACATCATTAAAAACTATGCGCAGTCTGTGATTGAGATCGGTGCTGGTATGGGAACGCTTGGCGAATGCTTAGAACACAAAGGAATTCAATATCACGGCATCGAGCCAAACAAATATCACAGAGACTTTGCTCGATCCAGGGGAATAAACCTAAAAGATTTAGGAAATTATCCTGGTAAATGTGGAATGATTGTCTCGATCGAGGTGTTTGAACACCTAACAGACGAGCAGATCAACGAGTATTTAGAGAGTATCGAGGCTAATTACCTGCTTCTTTCTTCAACTCCTTACACTACGACAGAAGAATTTGATGCCTGGTGGGGCCATATTAACATAAAACAGACCGACGAGTGGATCGAATTTATGGCAGAATATGGATATTCGCTTTATAATCGCCTAACTATACCGACTGATTGGACCTTATTATTCAAAAAATGAAAGAGAAAAAACCAGTAAGCACTAAAAAACCAGTCGAGAAAATCAGAGAAGCTGACCTGATCCTTGAGTGGGCGAATAGATACGTCGACTATTGTCTGGATTCTACTAAGGAAGTAGCAACTGGGGCAGGCGTTCGGATCATTCGTGAACGTCACTTGCCTACAATCAGCTACTTTTTACTTATATGGCTACCAAGACAAGGCGCTCAATTTTACAAGCGCTCTAATTGGTATAATGTCCTAGGCAATTCTGATCATCCACTACACAAAGAAGTCAAAGAGATAGACGAAATGTTTCGCGCTCTAGCGGCCGATATTGTGGCTAATGAAGGAAAGGGCATCTTCTACGCTAAGAATCTCTTAGGATGGACGGATCGAGCTAAGAACGAAGAGAAACAAGAAGTAATCATAAGCTTTGCAAACGAAGATCACACTTCCTAGACCACACACTAACCAAGCGAAGGTCTTAAACTCAAAAGCAAGGTTCAAGGTGTTAATGTCCGGCAGACGATGGGGGAAGTCCTTAATCTGCCAGGTAATCACATGCCTGGAATCCATGCAAGGAAAGCGCGTCGCTTACATCACACCGACTTACTTACTAGCCAAAGCGTTCTTCGATGAGCTAGCCTTATTGATGCCGGCAAACGTAGCGATCCCTAATCGATCAGATCTGACATTCAAGCTAATCACTGGAGGCTCGATCAGATTCTTCACTGGCGAACGCCTGGATAATCTCAGGGGTTTAAAGTTTCATTATGTGATCATCGATGAGGCGTCCTTTATTCCTAACCTGGAAGATGGCTGGAATAATGCAATCAGACCAACGCTAACAGACTTCCAAGGAAAGGCGATATTCTTATCGACTCCGAAAGGAAAGAATTTCTTCTACTCACTCTATCTTAAAGGACTCGATCCTTCTGGGGAATGGGAGTCATTCAAATACAGCTCCTACGATAATCCACACATAGCAGACGAAGAGATCGACAGCGCTAGGTTAGCTTTGCCTGAAGTGGTATTTGAGCAGGAGTACATGGCAAACCCAGCAGAGAACAGCGCGAATCCATTTGGATCTCAGGCGCTTTCCAGATGTGTTTCTGCCATGTCTCAGGATCCGGTCCGCGTGTTTGGTATTGACCTTGCAAAATATAGTGACTGGACTGTGATCATTGGATTAGACGGCGCTGGAAATGTGGCTTATTTCGATCGCTTCCAAAGCGACTGGGCAAGTACACAAAATAAAATCAGAATGCTTCCAAAGGTTCCCATGTTAGTCGATAGCACTGGCGTAGGCGATCCAGTGGTCGAGCAATTACAGCGCGAAGGATTAGCGATCGAGGGCTTTAAGTTTACAAGCCAGTCGAAGCAGGAATTAATGTTAGGCTTGCAGGTGGCGATTCATCAAGAGAAGATCCACTATCCGGCAGGTATGATCCAGGAGGAGCTCGAGATCTTCGAGTATCAATACTCGGCTAATGGTGTAAAGTATTCCGCTCCTAGCGGTTTTCACGATGACTGTGTGATGGCTTTGGCTTTAGCCTGGAGAAAGCTAGACTTCAAGGCTGGCACCGGTAAATACAATTTTGTTTAAATGCTATTTAATATCGATATGACTTGGAAAGACGTTACTGTATGGCAGTGGATCCAGCTCCAGAATCTTCTTCAAAAAACTGAAGGACTGACAGAGCTCGACATCGCTGTAAAATCCTTGGCTATTCTGACTAACCAAACAGAAAACCAAATAGACTCCTTATCTGTAAAGGATCTAAATAAGCAATTATTAAAAATAAAGTTCATAACTGACACGCTCCCAGAGCCTAAGCCAGTGGACTTTATTAAGACGCCTGGTAGACGTTACCGGTGTATCTATGACGTTCGAAATATCCCCTATGCACGCTACCTAGAAACTAAGTTTTTCGGTGCTGACATAGCGATGAACATTCACAAGATCGCCGCGTCAATGGTCATGCCTATGAAACGGACCTGGAGAGGATGGAAAATATGCAAGTACGATTCGGCTAAGCACGAGGAATACGCTGAGGATATCTTGGAAGCTCCGTTCGAACAAGTCTACGGCTCGATAGTTTTTTTTTGTCAAGTCTTCAGCGACTCGATAAAGAATTTGTCGGGCTATTTCAAGACGGAATCAATGAAGGCGGGGATGACGGAAGAGGAGGCAGAGATTCTGGTTCAGGGTTTATGCAACGCTTTGGATGGATATACCAGGCCACAATTATTGCGGAGCACGAAAGGATAAAATTGTCTGAAGTTTACGAGCTTCCGACGATCCAGGCTTTGAATGATCTGTCTTATTTAAAGAGTAAAACAGCGCACGATCGCGAACAAATAAAACAAGCGTATGCAAAGCATAACTAAGGCGCAGGAATCTTTAGGCTCAAGCTTCACAGCTGGAGGGATCTCCAAAGGTGGCGAAGTAGTTTTGAATGCTGTCGAGGCGATCATGACTCAGGCAGCTTATGAGTTTATTCAGCTGGCTAAAAAAAGATTAACTCAGCGAGGCAAGATCGACACTGGTAATCTGTCAGATATCGTAGTCACGGAAGTAAAGCAGAGTGGAACTAAATACTCTTTGACGATTGGATATGATAAAAATAATCCAGCGTCTGAGTATTACGATTTCAACGACAAAGGTGTCAAGGGTATCGGAGGTTTCAAAGGATCACTTCCTAGAGGATTTCACGAGCCGACGAATAGTCCGTATAGCTTTAAAAATTTACGCCTTTCTAGTGGCTTCATTACATCGATCACTAAGTGGTATTTAAGACATAAGTCTTACATCCGTAACGAGGACCAGAGAAAGAATCTGACCGGCTTACAGCGAAAAAGAAAAACGCTTGGCAATGTGGTAGACAAAACAGAGACGCTTCGAAACCTGGCAATAGCAACGGCTAAAAACATAAAACGAAAAGGTATCTCTAGGACTGGATTCTTCGAAGATAATATCGAAGAGGCATTCGGCCAGGACTTCCAAATCAAGCTTGCTAAGGCACTAGGTCAAGACGTAGCTTTAAACATTAAACAAACATTCAAATAATGGCGATCACTATTGAAAGCATTCCTGCTAGTTATTCTTCAGCTCACGACGCGCTCTGGTTCGTCGTAAGCTCGGACAACGTAGGACTAACCAACTTCAAATATGTATTTGACATACAGATTAATTCAGCAACCGTCGCAAGCTTTAAAGTCTATCCAGACTCTAACAATTTGGGGATCATCGATTTCGGACCTATTGTCAGAAATTACTTTGCAAGCCAACTTGTCGATGACGGATCAGGATTTGTCCGCAATGCAGACGGTTTCCTTCATGTCGATTACACGATCCGCTACGGGGAAGAATATAACGGAGTAACTTATCCGAACTTAACTTCTGGATCCTATAAGGGCTGGAACTTTTCGCTTGATCCTTTCCGCACTCCGATGACCACTTATGAAAATAAGTTCTTGACATCACGCGATCGGACAGCTGCGAAGGTAGTTCAGGGAGAATCTTTCTTGATCACTTACTTTAATTCAGACTTAGCCAGTTCGCTAACTGCTACGATCCAAAATCTAAACGAGGACGGGACAAATAACGGAAGCGCTTCGACTGGATCTAATTTCTTAACTAGCGCAGTTCATGGAATTCTTTTGGACCTATCTCCTGCTTCTATAAATGCCTACCTAGGCACAACTAAGATCACGGCGAGTACTTATGCCTATCGCGTATCGATCGGCTCTGATTCGATAACTATCACACAAACGTGCGCACCTAGATTTACGCCGGTTGAGATCGTATTCCAAAATCAGTTTGGAGGGTACGATCAATTCGCCTTCAGATTGCTATCGAGACAGAATAAAAAAATGGATCGCAAAACTTACACACGCTCTGGATATGAAATTAACACCAGCACTAAAACGATGGATTTCAAGAATTCATCTAATGTTTTTTACGGGGGTACAAGAAGCTTCACGACTGCTATCGATTATTCTTACTTTGTGATCTCTGATTATTTGACGATCGATGACTACAACCTGGGATCTCAGCTTTTAGCTTCTAATGAGA
>Ga0208147_1000139_pt1 | contig 29103 bp, 39 predicted proteins | sample DEB3_08_DNA_FD_184520 | JGI IMG/M metagenome (GOLD analysis project Ga0208147, IMG submission 184520) | Aqueous microbial communities from the Delaware River and Bay under freshwater to marine salinity gradient to study organic matter... | ecosystem: Environmental > Aquatic > Marine > Coastal ... | reverse complement strand
TTCAACGCTGTTGTTCAGTCGTACCGCGATGCCGGTATGGATGAGAACGCCAGGCTGACAGAAGCCGGGCGCAACCTTGGCGGCAAGCCTGGTGAGTTGACCGAGCAGCGCGTTGCCGATGCTGAGCAAATTGCCAGCAGGTTGATCAGGCAGAACAACCTCATCAAAGGGGCTGAGGCCGGGACCAACGAGCCGGTCGAGCCGCGCATGCGTACAGTTGCCGACCTGTATCAAACGAAGTATGAAGATGCTTCGGGTGATGTTGTGCCCAAAGATGTCCAGCAAATGGTTCTGGACAAGGTCAATGGCTATGTCAAGCAACTTGCAGACAAAGGCGTTCAACTGGAAGAGGTTGATGCCCGCTTTCCAAAAGATCTGCTAGACATAAAGTCAAACATGATGAGGTTGACGGGAACGTTTATGCGTTACGCCAACCAGCTCAAAGCGGTTACCAAAGATTACAAGCGAGCCAACTTTGCTCAGTTTGAGCAGGCCGAGCAAGATCTTGGGCAAATGCTTGGCGTTGACCTGCGTGAGATGCGCGAGCCAACGCCCAAAAAACCTGAGCAGTTGCTGAGCGAAGCAACGGATGCTGAGCTTGAATCGGCGATGAAGGAGCGGAGTGATTCGCCAGTTTCTCAGCTGTATCCCGGAGATATCCAAGCTGAAATTGACCGGCGCAAAGCTGCGAAGCCGCAAGCCCCAGAAATTACAGTTGATGAAGCACTTGCTAAACAAGCAGATGCTTTGGACAAATTAAAAAAGGCGCAAGCAAAAGACGACAAGCTAAGTAATTCTTTGCCAACAAATGATCCTCGCTTAATTAAAGCAAGGGAAGAACTTAATAAAGCAGACAAAGAAGTAAGTGATGCTACGAAAGTAGCTGCAGATGCTATTAGTGCTCGTGAGGAAAAGACGGCCAAGCCGCAGAAGGAGCAAGCTCCGTCGGTAGAGCCAGAGGCCGCCGCCAAAGCCAAGGCTCAGCAGGATATCGAGGACGCCCTCGGTGACCTGGGTGACATCCTTGGCAAGGGCACGCGCCTGAACATCGTTCCCGAGCAAGAGCAAAAACTCATCCCCGTCCTGACCAAGCTCATGGACGCGGCCTTCCGCCTTGGGTATATCAAGTTCAAGGAAGCGGCCAGGTACGTGATGAACCTGATCCGCCAGAAGCTGGGCAAGGATGTTGCAGACGAGATCACGATTGACCACCTGCAGGGCGCGTACATCGGTATGGCCGGCAAGTATCAGGATCAGGGAGCCAGCAGCAAGAAGGACGTTGTTTCTGTTGATTCCTTGGATGAGCTGGAAGAAGCCGAGCAAGCGCCTGCAGAGGAAGCTCCTGCGGCCAAGCCTGGCATTACTGATGCCAAGGTAGTTGAGCAGCTGCGCGACCGCTTGATCGGCGGTGATGGGTTCAAGTCAATTGTCGAAGCCCGCAAGTTCATTGAAGAGCTGACTGGAAAGAAGATCGAGCCTGGCACTACTGACGCCAAGGTCGCCGACGAGGTGGTCGAGGCCGCCGTGGTTATGGCTGCCAGGGAAATCATCCAGGCAGGCCGGGCTCAGGGCCGCAGCCCCCAGGTTATCTATGACCGCCTGGTGGACCTGTATAACCGCCAGCCCAACCTGGGCGTGCGCACCTCGACCAGCGTGGCCAACCAGGCCTACTCGACCCCTGCGCCGTTGGCGTTTATCGCGTCTGAGCTGGCCGGCATCACGAACGACACCACGGTCTACGAGCCCACTGCTGGCAACGGCATGCTGGTGATCGGTGCCGCTGAGGGCAAGCTGACACTCAACGAGCTGAACGACGACCGGTTCGCAATGCTCAAGCAGCTGTTCCCGAACGCCACGGTTACCCAAGGCAATGCTTTGGAATCCAAGGTCAAGCCTGGATCGTTTGATGTGGTCATCGAGAACCCGCCGTTTGGCAAGGTTGGCGACATCAGCAACATCGACCACGACATTGCAAACCAGTCTCTGCTGGCGATGATGCCCGATGGCCGGGCGGTGCTGATCCTTGGCGGCGTGCAAGCAACCACTGAGGAAGGCCGGCGCGAAGGCTATCGCGGCAAGGCCAAGCGCGAGTTCTACTACGACCTGTACAACAAGTACAACGTCGTCGATCACTTTACTGCTGGCGGCAACCTGTACGCTAAGCAAGGAACCACCTACCCCGTTGATGTCATCGTGATTGACGGGGTGGGCAAATCGCAGCGTGACCTGCCCGCGGCTGACCTGCCGCAGCTGATCACGTCCTACGAACAACTGAAGGAGAAGCTAAATGATCGCGTGGTACCCGGAGAATCTCAACGCCCCAGCGCAACTGACAGCGGTCCTGGTACAGGCGGGGAAACTGGAGAAGAAGGAGTGGCTGGAGGCGCTGGCCGACCGGGTGGTGGATCTGGCACTGGCGGAGGACGACCCACTAGAGGCGTCCAACCTGGCGTGTCTGAAGATGGGGCTCCCCAAGGTGGACGACCCGGAACAACTGGGAGCCTCACTGGTGCAGCACAACCTGGAGCTCAGGACGTTTCTGAACCTGTCGGAGATCGCGGAGCAGTGGCCGGCCCAGGTGAGCAAACCCCTGGAGGGCGCAAAGGAAGCGCTGAAGGAGTCGGACCTGGACCTCTGGGTGGAGTTAGCGTTGTCGCAGGCGAGCGGGTCGGATCTGGATTAACAGACCGCGCTGGCCAGGAAACCGAAACGGCTGGACAAGTTACTTATAACCCGCACTCAATGGCCAATTCGGTCGGCACTCTTGTGCCCCGCGCCATGGCCGATTCGATTGAGCAGTCGCTGGCAAAGGTTGAAGCCGACAAGGGCAGTTTGGATGATTACGTCGCTACGTCTTTGGAAATGGATCCTGAGACGGTGCGCGAGTTGTTCTCCGCCGAGCAGATTGATGCGCTAGCACTGGCAATTAAAAACGCTGAGGAAGGCAAGGGCTTCATCATTGGCGACCAAACGGGCATTGGTAAGGGCCGTGTTGTGGCCGGCATGATCCGTTACGCCCTGGTCAATGACAAGATCCCAATCTTCGTCACGGAAAAGCCGAACCTGTATTCGGACATGATCCGCGACTTGGACGACATCGGCATGACCGATGAGCTGGCGCTAGACACAGCCAAGCCAAAGATCCTGATCACAAACTCTGACGCCAAGATTCCGTACACCCTGCTGCGCACGGTCAATGGCGAGATCACGGAAAACAACCTGACGCTCAAGGCGCCCAAAACCGGGGCGGCCATGGAGGGCGTGCTCAAGAAGATGCAGGCTGATGACAGCCTGGGCGATTTCAAAGTCATCTTCACCACATACAGCCAGCTGCAAACTGTCAAAGGGAAGATGACGGAGCGCATGCGGTTTGTCAGCCACTTTGGCGCAGCCAATTACATGATCTTCGACGAAAGCCACAACGCTGGCGGCGCCGGAGAGCAGCAGGCTCGAACCAAAGAACAGCGCGAAAAAGAGAAGAACGGCGAAAGTTTGGTCACAGGGCGTGCGGCGTTTGTCCGCGACTTGGTCCGCAAGGCATTCGGCACGTTCTTCTCATCGGCCACTTACGCTAAGCGCCCGGACGTGATGGATCTTTACTCCAGCACGGACATGAAGCTGGCCGTAGACAAGATCTCTGACCTGGCTGACGCCATCAAGAACGGCGGCATTCCGATGCAGCAGGCCGTGGCCAAGATGCTGACCCAAGTGGGCCAGTACATTCGCCGCGAGCGCACCTTTGCTGGCGTGTCCTACGACACCCAGGAAACAAAGGTGGACAAGCAAACTGCCGAGAACATGGCCACCTCGATGCGCGACATCCTGGCCTTCTCGCGCATGAAGGAAGCCGTCGTCAAGGGCATCCAAAAGGAGTTCGACAAGCAGGGAGCCAAGCTCGGCGAAGTAGGCGAAAGAACCAAGGTGCAGAGCGCCAACTTTGGCTCAATCATGCACAACTTGATTGACCAGATGCTGCTGTCGCTCAAAGCTCAGGACAGTGTGCGTCATGCCATCGAGCGCTTGAAGGCTGGCGAGAAGGTCGTTATGACCGTCAGCAACACGATGGGCTCATTCCTGAAGACCTATGCCGACGACATGAACCTGTCGGTTGGCGACAAAGTCGAGCTGTCCTTTGCTGATCTGTACGAGCGCTATCTTGAGAAGCAGCGCATGATCAAGATCAAGCGCCCGGGCGGCAAAGTAGAAGAATACAGACTGACTGACGAAGACCTTGGCCCTCAGCTTGTTGATGAGTTCAACCGTATCAAGGAGTTCATTGCGGGCGCTGGGTTTGGATCCGCTCCGATCAGTCCGATTGACTACATGCATGCCGAGCTTCGCAAGGCGGGGTACAAGACGGAGGAGATCACTGGCCGCGATATGGTGGTGAGCTATGAGTCTGGCGCACCCATCCTTTCAAAGCGGTCATCTGACATTCGCCAACGGGTCAATGCTGTAAAGGCGTTTAACAGCGGCGCTGCTGATGTAATCATCCTGAACCAGGCTGGTTCAACCGGTCTGTCGTTGCACGCTTCGAGCAAGGTCAAAGATCAGCGCAAGCGCCACATGATCATTGTCCAACCGGAAAAGAACATTGATACCCACATGCAGATGTTGGGCCGTGTTCACCGCACGGGACAGGTTATTGCCCCGGCTTACTCGCAGATGATGGCCGACATCCCTGCAGAGATGCGCCCGGCTGCCGTGCTGCTCAAGAAGATGGCCAGCTTGAACGCCAATACCACGGCGTCTCGCAAATCCGCTGTTACCGCTGAAGGTGCCGTTGACTTCATGAACGACTACGGCGGCCAGGTTGTGCAAGAGTATTTGCGCGACAACCCCGATGTCTACACTGCTATCGGTGGGAAAGTTGTGGTCGAGCTGGCGGAAGATCCGACCGAAGCCAACGAAGACGACATCCGCAAGTTCACTGGCTACATTCCAATTCTGCCCATCGAGCAGCAGGAAGAAATTTACAAAGACCTGATTGATCGCTACAACGAGCTGATCGAGCGCGAAGACAGCATGGGCACCAACAAGTTGGAAGCCAAAGCTAAAGACCTCGATGCCAAAACCATTGAGTCCAAGCAGATCACTGAGGACAAGGGCGATCCGTCTGTGTTTGCCCAACCCGCCTTCATGGAGCGGGTGGACGTTAAACGCACATTCAAGCCGTTTTCCAAGCAGGAAGTTCTGCAGCTGGTTAAAGAAAAGCTACAAGGCCTAACCACATCTGAGTTCCGCAATAGCATTTTGGGGAACGTCAGGGAGCGAGCTGGCGAGTATGGCCGCAACCGTGTCGCCGAAATGCAGGCGGCGCCTGAGCCAAATCCTGTGGCTATTGAGAAGTTCAAGAATGATTTGAACGCTCAAAACGCTCACATCAGGACGGTCATTGACACGTATCCGATTGGCACACCAGTTTCCATCAAGAACAACAAAGGCGTGTTCATGTATGGGGTGGTGACCAACATCGAAAACAAGGGCAAGACCAAGAACCCGGTGGCTGGCTCTGACTGGAAGATGACCTTGGCCCTGGCCAACGGCGAGGACAAGTCAATCACGGTGTCGTTCTCCCAGATTGGGACCACCTACACCCTGGCCAGGCAGGACTACGAAGTTCAGTGGCTCAACCCTGAGACGTTGCAGGCCGAGCGCATCCCGTTGATTGACCTGTTTGACAAGGGTGCAACCGTCCGCCGCGAGAAGCGTTGGATGGTGACGGGCAACATCCTGGCCGGCTACGCTGCCGTGGATAACATAGGGCAGATCCTGACCTACACGAAGGAAGACGGCACCACGGGCCAGGGCATCCTGATGCCGCGCACGTTTGACTTCGAGAAGCAGCAGAAGAACGCGCCGGTCAAGCTCAGCAGCGTGGCCAAGGTAATGGCGTTCTTCGAAAAGTTTGGCGTCAACTCCGAGGTCAGCACAGATAACGGCTTGCTAAAAATCAAACGTGTTGGGCTGGAACGCTATCGGGTCACTGTCCCCAGCTCCAAGCGTGAAGGTGGCTCGTACTTCCTGGATAAGGATTTGATCGAGCGCACGGGGCAGTTCGTAAAGAGCGGACCGTCCATGAATGTGATGGTCTATGGCGCCGGCGATGTAGAGTCGGCGATCCAATACATCATTTCGGAGCGCGAAGAATCCTTCGTGGCCGTGAGCGACAAGCAAGAGGCCCGCGAAGCATTCCAAACCCCTCTCAGGAACATCGAGCCTAGTGCCGAGATGCTCATGCAGAACCCGACGGAAGCGTTGGTGTTCGACCGCAAGGCGCTGATTGCCAAGTACAAGGAGATGCGCCAGCGTCGGGCCGCCATCATGAAGCGGTTCCAAAAAGGGCAAGCCGGCCTGTCAGAGCAGCGCGAGATGCAGCAGCTGGCCAATGAACTCCAGCAGCTGAAGGCAGAAGTCGATATGACCAAGCCAGAGAAGCGCTCGGCAAGGGACTTCTTCCGCAAGGCTACGGATGAGTGGGCAGATGGCAACATCAGTGATGACGTGTACGCCGTCATTGAAACCCTGTACAGGAAGTTCCCGTTTGTCCTGGAGCAGCTCAAGCTGTCCGTTAAGCAGGGGGGAGAGGGAAGAATTAGCCAAGTGATGGGTGAGTTCTTTGCAATGGGCCGCCTTGTCCGCCTGTACAAAGGCACTAACGGCGTTATTGATCCCATGACTGCCCGCCATGAGATCGTTCATTCGCTTGAACAGATGATGTCGGACGAGGCCTCTATGGCCGTGGTGGACGACTGGATGAAGAAGCTGCAGCAAGCAGCCAGCAAGGACAAGACAGAAGCCGGCCAAAAGTTTTTTGCTGCGGTTTTGGAGTTCATCAATAACCCCAACGAACAAACCTATGACGCAGCTACTGATGCGCTGCCGTCTATGGAGTACTACCAGTACCTGAACCCGTCGGAGTACTGGGCTGTCAATGCCGAGAAGCTGATGAAGCGCAAGCTCGGCAGCGCCTGGGATCGGTTTGTTCTGGCAATTAAGAAGATGTACGAGGGGCTCAAGTCCCTGATCGGGTTTGATAACCAGTACGTAATCCATCGCACGTTCGATGACATCATGAACGCTCGGGCGGAGCGCGTTACCAAGCGCGTACTGGCTGATTACGTTGGGATGGTGTCCATCCCCCTGGCTAACATTGACAACACCAGGCGCAACTACAAGGGCGGCCCGGCCCCACTGGCCACCTGGACGTCCCCCAACGAGTCTCGCCTGGACAACTTCATTTACAAGTACCAGGACAAGCACGTCGATACCAAGCGGATGCAGGAAGCCGTCTCAAACGAGATCGGCGACATCCAGGATGGCCTCGATACGTACATGAAGGAGGAGCTGTACCACGGGCGCGTGGCCAAGCAGACGCAGGACTTCCTGAAGCAGGAAATCCAGCCGCTGCTCAAAGACATGAAGGGTCTTGGCGTTACGCTGGATGAGTTCGAGGAGTATCTGCAAAACCGTGCGGCCCCTGACCGCAACGCTTTGATTGCCACGCGCAACGCGCAGATGCCCGACGGCGGCTCTGGCATCTTCAATGATGAAGCTGCGGCCTATATGGCCAAACTCGACCCTGAGAAGAAGGCTTCCTTCGAGGCGTTGGCTTTGGACATCGACAAAATTGTCCAAGGCACGCAGGACTTGCTGGTTGATACCGGGCTGGAGAAGCCGGAGGTAATCCAGAAGTGGCGTGACACCCAGCCGCTGTATGTGCCGCTCAACCGTGACCCGGATGAGCTGGACTTTGTGTCAAGCACCAGCGGGATGGGCCGGGGCTTCAGCACCCGCGGTCGGTTTACAAAGACTGCCACCGGCTCTCTCAAAACCGTGGTGGACATCTTTGGCAACATTGCTCTGCAGCGTGAGCGGGCCATTGTTCGGTCGGAGAAAGCCAGGGTTGGCCGCGCACTGTACGGCATGGCGATTGCCAGTCCTAACCCGGACTTCTGGATGGCGGTCAATCCGTCGGCCATCAAGAGCAAGAAGAAGCTCGTCCAGGAGTTGATCAACCTGGGGCTCACTCCTGATGATGCAGACAGCATTATTCAAGAGCCGAAGGTGCCGCGCTTTGATAAGCAGACCGGCCAGATTACGTACGAAGTCAACCCAAACATGCGCAACTCGGACAACGTGTTTGCCGTGCGCATCAACGGGGAAGACCGGTTCGTCTTCTTCAACCCTGGTGACCCGCGTGCCCTCCGGATGGTCCAAGCATTGACCAACATGGACGCGGAGCAGCTGTCCGGGATCATGGGGAAAGTGGCTGAGTTGACCCGCACCTATGCGGCGCTCAACACCCAGTACAACCCGGTGTTTGGTGCATGGAACTTTGTGCGCGATACCACGGCTGGCGCTATCAACCTTAGCGGTACGCCAATTGCCAAGCGCAAACTGCAAGTGTTCTGGGGTTCTTTATCTGCACTGCGGGCTATCTACCGTGACCTCCGTGAAAAGGGGTCCACAACCCCTGAGATGCAGGAATGGATTGACCTGTTTGAGCGCTTCCAAAAAGCTGGCGGACAGACCGGGTACCGCGAGCAGTTCAGCCGTAGCAAAGAGAAGGCAACGATCATCCAGCGCGAGCTGAAGAATCTTGATGCTGGCAACGCACGCAAAGCAGCCAAGGCTGTGTTTGATTGGCTGTCGGACTACAACGACGCCATGGAAAACGCCGTTCGCCTGTCGGCATTCAAAGCGGCTCTGGACGAGGGCTTGACTGAAGAGCGGGCTGCCAGCCTGGCCAAGAACCTGACGGTGAACTTCAACCGCAAGGGTCAATCGGGCACATGGATTGGCGCTCTGTATGCGTTCTTCAACGCGTCGGTGCAAGGCTCTGCCCGGATGGCTAAGCTGCTGGTGGATCGCACGCCTGATGGCCGCTACAAGCTGTCCAAGCACGGCAAGCGCATCATCGCTGGCGGTATCGCTATCGGGGTGTTCCAGGCATTGGCGCTGGCCATGGCTGGGTTTGATGAAGATGAGCCGCCAGAGTTCCTGAAGAACAAGAACTTGATCATTCCTGATCTATTCACTGGCAGCGGCAACTACCTGATCATCCCGATGCCCCTGGGTCTGAACGTGTTCCCCAACGTGGGCCGCACGATGACCGAGTTTGCAATGTCCAGTCGCAAGGACGCTGGCAAGCTGATGGGCCAGTTGTTTGGGATCGTCACTGATTCTTTCAACCCGTTTGGGTCGAGCGGTTTGGTACAGACAATTACGCCGACAATCATTGATCCATTCATAGCTGCTTTTGGCGAAAACAAGGACGCGTTTGGTCGCCCGATCTCGAAGGAAGCTAGGGCAACCAGCCCGACGCCTGGATATGAGCGCAGCCGGGAAAGCTCGTCGGCTTTTAGCCAGGGCATGTCGTACGCAATTAACTACATGTCTGGCGGCGGTGCGTATGGAATCGGTTTGGCCAGCCCCACGGCAGACCAAATTGATTACCTCATTGCTCAGTACACGGGTGGCGTGGGCCGTGAGGTTTCGAGGGCGGCCAGGTTCTTGGGTTCTTTGGGCAGTGAAGATGAGATTCCGCCGTACAAGGTGCCGATCCTTGGCAAGCTGTACGGTGAGACCACCACGCCTTCAGCGGTGACGGACAAGTTCTACAAGAACGTGACCAAGCTGGCGGAGCACGAGGGCACCATCAAGCGGATGCGTGAGGACAAGGTCAGCCCGCAAGAGTACAAGCAGGATCACCCTGAGACGCGGCTGATTAACCGGGCGAACAGGTTGGAAAACCAGATCAGCCAGCTCAACCGCACCATCAAGGACTTGCAGGATAAGCCTGAGACCGACTTCACCAAAGACCGGATCAAGCGGCTGAAGGAGCAGAAGAACCGGATGATGACGCGGTTCAACGAGGATATGTCTACGGCAACACAATGATGCCGCGCTCGAAGAGGAGGCCTATCGTTTTGCGATGGGCTTCCTCCCACATATCAATGCGCTCCTGCTTTGACATGTTGGAGCCCTGGTCCAGATCGGAATGGCAGCGGTAGCACAGGCTTGCGATGCGGTAATCGTGAGCCTTGATGCCCCGCCCCTTTCCGTCTCGAAGCTGGTTGGAATGAGCAGCCACAACCGTGCCGTCAGACACGCCGCAGTGCTGGCAGGGCAGCTCTCTGGCCGCGTCCAGCAGCTTACGGTTGCGGTACATCATTCTTCAGCTTCTTTCTTCTTGCGGCCACGTTTGATCGCGGCGATCCCACGTTCTGGGCGATTGGCCCTGGTGGCCATGAAGTCCTCGGCATGGTCGTAGGCCATATCGGTCAGGCCTGGCCCCAACTCTCCGCGCATGAGCAGACCAGCCATGGCAAACATGGCGGCCAGATCACGCAGGTTTTCGTCGTGCTCGCTCATGGCTCCAGCTGCTCCAGCTGCTCGGCCAAGTAGTTGTCGAGGTACTTGCCGCGGATGGCAATGATCTCGATGTCCTTGCACGCCTTGATAGTCCTGATGGCGTCCTTGATGGCTTTGTTGTAGCCAGCTTTGTAGCTGTCATCGCCGTCGAGGATCATGCAGATAGCGTCACGCACCGTGCTCGATGCCTTGCGCTCCTTGGCAAGCTCCTTGATTTTGTCGTGGTACTCGACAGGCAAGTACACACTGTATGGAACTAGGTTCTTCACGATTTCCTCCAGCTATCAAAGCTCGCCTTCATGCGGCTAAACAATTCTCGGGCTTCAGCGTCAGTCTTCAGCTCCTTGCGTGATTCGATGTTCAGGTACGAGGTGAGCCACTCGGTGCAAGCTGCCTCGGTCTTTTCCATCAGCCATTCCTTGGCGTGCAGCCATTCCCAGAAGTCAGGATCGCGGCACAGGATGCCGGCCATCTTAACTGCGTGGTCGCCTGGGAACTCGTTGCCGCGGTTCATAGGTTGCTCTTGCTCATCGAGCCGCACCATGACCACGACGTATCTGGAGCCGACAAAGTCACGCACCAGATCGTCAGGTATCTCGTCCGGGTGGACAGCCATGGTCAGGATGTACCCGTCCTTGGACTGCTTGAGCCCGGCCTTGACTGCCTCAAACTGGATTGTTGGCTCGGTCAAGGCGTGACTCCAAATAGCTCACGATGGCAAACAGGCTGTGGTTATCTTTGGACAGCTGCTCGTTGGTTTTGATCAGGACGTTGTTCTCCTCGATCTGTGATTCGAGGGCTTTCTGCAGGTGCTTGGACAGCGCCTCCCAGTCAACCACCGGGGGGGTTTGCTGAGCCTTTGGCGGGCGTCCGCGGCGCTTCTTGATCTCAGTCATCCCAGGGATCCTTTCCTTGCTGGACCGGGGCTGCAGCAGCGGGCTTCCAGGTGTTGACCTTCAGGGACACCATCGGGTTGTTGTTCTTGTCCTTCTTGCGCCAGCCATCGAGTTTGATGGTGATGGTGGGCTCGCCCTGGGCTTCCTCGATCATGGCCAGGAGAAGGTCTTTCTCGATGGTGATCTTGCCGTTCATGTCGGGGGCTTTTTCGTTGCGCTTCGTGGACGTAAAGAGCTTGCCTGTGTTGGGTTGGTCTTGATATTCCATTACTTACTCCTGTGAAAACTTGGATTTGACCTGCTTGAACTTTTCCAAGACCTCGTCATACATGGTCGGGGTTTCGTTCTTCAGGCGGTTGAAGTGGATGCGGTTGACCTTGAAGATGTTCTGCACGTCGGCCTCGGACTTGGCCAGCTGCAGGGCGAGGTCGGTAGCGTCAACGATAGCCTGCGCCCAGTCACCATCCTCGCGCTCGCGCAGGGTGATCTGCCACTCGCCTGGTGTGCCGGCGGTGACCTTCTCGACCGGCTTAGCCTCAGGTTTGGGCTCGGGCTTAGGCAGGGGCTTGGGTGCCGGCTTGGGCGGGGGCTCAGCTCCAGCAGAGGCATCAATGATGTCGTGCTCGACGATCTCCATCGCGGCCAGCCACAGGTAGCGGCGCTGGTAGGACTCCACCGCACCCAGGTTCTGGATCGGGTGAGCGCCCTTGAGGTTGGCATCGGCCATCGGGCTGGTGATGGTGATGCTTGAGCCGTCCTCGGTATCAACGATGCACAGGCGGGCAAACTCAGCATCAAAGCTCACTACGCTGGCCAGGCCAATCGAGTGGAAGATAGTCATGGTCTGGGGCAGGAAGTCGCCCAGCTCGAAGTACTTGTAGCCGGCGAATTTGTTCTCGCCAGACTTGCGAAGTTCCATGCCCTGCAGCTTGATGCGGGCTTCCATCAGTTTCTTATGGACGGTCATTGAGTTCTTTCTTGAGTAGGGACAATTCGTCGAGCAAACCGTTGATGATTCGCAGGTGCTCTTTGTGGCGGGCTTCCATCACCGACACCAGCTTCTTGAGCCGGGATTGCGTTTGTTCCATCTGGCGCAGGATGACTTCCGCCTCGTACCAGACAAAGTTTTCGGTCACGCCTTCGACCATGACTGAATCCTTCAGCACAAAAGGCGCGGCGACAGAGGGTATGTCGCTTTTGGGTTGTTCGCTCATTGCTGCTCCGGGATTTCAGTACGCATGATTTGCACGCCTTCTTTGGCGAGCATCGTCGTGTAGGTTTTCTTGCCCCACTGCTTCACGAGGTAGCTGCAGATGGCGCCACGCAGGACAGCGGGATTGATGTTTGCGTAGGGGATTTCAATCACATCGCCGACATTGGCGTTGACGTTGATGAACGGCTTGAAGTGCGCTGCGATGGCCCCGTAGGGCATCGACAGGTTGCGCTTCTTTCTCGGCTCGGGAACGACGTTGCCCCGCATGAAGGTTTGGCCATCATCGGTGATGATCTTGTACTGGCATTTGATCGCGTCGAGGAACGTGATCAATTTCTTCAGCTCTTTCTCTTGCAGTTCTTTCATGGTTGATTTCCTTCTTTGGAAGCTAGATATGCCTGGTGCTGGTCGCAGTACTTGCTCACCTGGCAAAAGTTTTCGCAGCGGGTGCGGTCGCCCTTGCGGACTTCGAGGTAAAAGTTTTCTCCTTTCTTTGCGGTCTTCTTCAAATCCTCGAGTGACACGGTTGCCTCGGACTCGAGTGCGTGGACGCTCTTTGCGCGGACGTTGCCCTCTTTCATGATGGCAAACACAGGGGGCTTTTCCCACATCTGCTCGGGCGTGCAGTAGGGCAGCGTCTCACCCAGCTCCGCGGTCAGCATCGCGTTCGAGTGCTGCGTGACGCGGTCGCGGATGAACTGCTCGCGGAACTCCTGCGTCCAAAGCTGGATCGGGATCACCTTGATGGGGGCATCAGGGTAGTTGGCTTTGACCGCGGCATCGCGGCGCGACCAGTCACGGATGATGGCCACGATCTCCAGCTTGGAAACCTTCACGCCCTTGACCTTCTCGACAAGCCAGGCGTAGATGTTGAGCTGGTGCTCCCAGTCGGCCTTCTCGTTCATCACCGCCCATGCGCCGGTTGTCTTGTAGTCGTTGATGGTGTAGGTGCCATCCTCGTTAATCAGCTGCAGGTCAATCGCGCCGGAGATTGACCAGCCATCGACCTCAGCGTGCAGGCGCTCCTCGACGATATGGTTTTCGTCCTTGCCGTGTTCGAGCACGCCATGGACCGCGGTGCCAAAGATGGACCAGACCATCTCGGACACGTCGTATTCCAGCTCGGCCTCGTGGGCCTTGCGAAGCTGCACAATGCGGGGGGAGTTGATCAGCTCGGTGGCCGACAGAGCGGCCCTGCCCTTGCTGTAGGTGGGGCGCTTCATGACGTTCACGAACGTCTGAGGCAGGTTGAACTTGTTGGTGATGATCATACGGCGGCCCCGAACGTGTCCTCAATGTCGGTGGCCTTCACCAGCTTGACCTGCTCCTCAACTTGGGAGACAACGCAAAAGTCACCGATGTAGGAGGACAGATCGACGCGGTCCATGGAAATGCCAAACTTGCGCCGGACGTGCATGAGGATGATGTCCTCGACTTCGGCTTTGGTAAAAACTATCTTCACAGGTTCTCCTTGGGTTAAAGTGAGGGGACATTATACCCACACCAATTCATGTGTTGCAAGGACTCTTATGAAATTTATTATTGGGGTTGACCCGGGGGCTCATGGAGCCATTGCCATCATGAACATGAACGGGAGCCTGGTGCGGCTGCTGGACATGCCGGTGGTCCAGGTCCAGGTTGGCAAGGCGGTAAAGACCAGGGTCAGTCCTGAGCTGCTGGCTTATGACCTGAGCTGGTACTCCGGCGAGGCGCACGCTTGGGTGGAACAAGTTACAGCGATGCCGGGCCAGGGGGTCAGCTCGATGTTCGCTTTCGGGGAGGCGTTTGGCATCGTCAAAGGGGCTCTGGCGGGCAACAATATCAAGATCAGTACTGTCACCCCAGCCAAGTGGAAAAAAGCGCTGCAGCTCGATTCTGGCAAGGATGCGAGCCGGTCCATGGCCATGGGGATGTGGCCGGCGTTTGCCGGGTCGTTCAAGCGGGTGAAGGATGACGGGCGGGCCGAGGCTGCGCTGCTTGCAGAGTACGGCCGCCAGCAGATCTGATACAGTAGCGCCGCGGTGATTGCAGTTGCCGCATCATGGTTGATTCTTGTTGAGTTCCCCCTCGCCGAAAGGTGGGGGGACTTTTTCCAAGACGCATGGGGATGTGGCCGGTGTCGCCACGCTAATCGAAGGACGCACGACGAGTCCCCAGCCGTGTTGGAAAAAAATAGTTGACACGCGTTGAAGCTGTGTTGGTATAATCCACCCAGCTAGGCGTGGAAACCTAAGCAACGAAAGCCGTTAAGTCAGACTCCGACCCCGACTGGGGTGCCGTCCTCCAAAAGAGGGTGGGTTTCCACCGGGGTCTGTCTTAACGGCTTTTTGCTTTTCGGGAACTGGACTGGTAACGGGTTAGCTCCGTGACTTGGTCTCCGTAACTTTCACAGAACGCTGCTTCATGCGAGCAGTTCAGTTCCCACCCTCCACACCCAGCCGGACTCCGCCCGTCAGCAAGCACTTGAAATCGGTGGCGCGGAAGAAAAGACAATCGTGCCGGCAAGACCAACCGGTGCGTGCGAGCGTAGTTGAGCGACTCGCGCAGGCAGGGGTGACTCGTGACAGCCAAAGCACCCTTCCCGATGACTCAACCACCCATGGTGGGTCGCCCAGTGATGGTCGGCTGCTGGTCTAAGGGCTAACCCCTAGACGGGCACGGTGACTGAGAAGCCTAAGATGATGGCCCCCCAGTCACCCGGCGTAGCTTGACTCTTGCACACATCAGATGCATTTGGTACAATATATGTGGTGCAAGCCAAACGGGTGGAACAAGTTCCAATTTTTTAAGGAGTGAGGATGAGCAAACCCATCGATATCAACAAGATCCGCATCGACGGCGGTACGCAATCACGCAAGCAGGTCTACGAGGACACTGTCACGGCGTACACCGAGGTGCTGTTGGACGGGGGGAAAATGCCTCCTGTGGTCGTCTTCAACGACGGCAAGGATCTTTGGCTGGCTGATGGGTTCCACCGCTACCATGCCCACAAGCGGGCTGCCATTCGCTCTATCGAGTGCGAAGTCCACACGGGCACCAAGCGCGATGCGTTCATCTATTCCCGCGGTGCCAACTCGGAGCACGGCCTGCCCCGCACCAACGAGGAGAAGCGCCTGGTGGTTGCCTCCCTCCTCGAAGACATCGAGTACGCAGACAGCTCTGACCGGGACATCGCCAAGATTTGCAAGGTGTCCCACATGACCGTGGGCCGCATCCGCAAGGCCATGGAGCTCAACAAGAAGCAGAAGCTCCCGCCGCCCCCGCCTGCCAAGCCCAGCACCAAAGCGCCCGAGCCTGAGCAGCCCGCGGAGGTTACCGAAGAGGATCGGATGGCAGAGCTGGCCACAGAGATGAGGGCCATCGCCGAGGAGAACGCCAAGCTCAAGGACCAGCTGGCCATTGTGGACATGGACATCGATGATGCCGCCAAAGCCCAGGTCACGACGACGATTGACGACCTGCGTGCGGAGGTCAAAGACCTGGAGATGCAGCTCAAAGCCGTGACCATCTCCAGAAACGACTTCCAGAACAAGTTTGCCGAGGCTGTGAAGCAGGTGAACTACTGGAAGAAGCGTGCTGAGAAGGCTGAAAAAGCAGCCACTGTTTGATGCGAAGCCGGGCGCTTTCCCGGTAGGAGGACTTCATGCTCTCGTTGAGACCCCACCAGCAAGAGGTGGTCGAGAAGCTGCGCGATGGATTCAAGAGTGGACATCGCTGCCAGCTGTTATATGCCCCGACGGGGTTTGGTAAGACCGAGGTGGCCATGTCGATCATGGCCGAGGTGGCCAAGGGCTACAAGAAGGCCGCCATGGTGCTGGATCGCATCGTGCTGGTGGACCAGACAAGCCTGCGGCTATCGAAGTACGACATCCCGCACGGGGTGATGATGTCTGGGCACTGGCGTTATCGCCCGTACGAGAACATCCAGGTCTGCAGCGCACAGACCCTGGAGCGCCGGCAGAACGACATGGACATCGATCTGCTGATGATCGACGAGTGCCACGTCCAGCGTGCCAGCACCACCAAGTGGATCAAGGACAACCCCACAATCAAAGTGATCGGCCTGACCGCCACGCCGTTCACCAAAGGCCTGGGGGATGTCTACACCCATGTGGTCGGGGCCAAGCCCACGGGTGAGCTGATCAAGGATGGCTGGCTGACCCCGCTGCGGGTGTTCATCGCCAAAGAGATCAACATGACCGGGGCCAAGAAGGTGGCCGGCGAATGGTCCCAGGACGTGGTCAGCGAGCGCAGCATGAAGATCACCGGGGACATCGTCGCCGAGTGGATCAAGCAGACTAACAGAATCTTTGGCAGGCCCAAGAAGACGGTTGTGTTCTGTGCAGGCGTAGCGCACGGCAAAGACCTGGAGCGCCAGTTCAAAGAGCAGGGCTATAACTTTGTCTCGATCTCCTACAAAGAGGACGACGAGTTCAAGCGCGAGACCATCGAGGAGTTTGCCAAGCCTGACAGCTCAATCCATGGGCTCATCGCCACCGATATCCTGACCCGCGGGTTTGACGTGCCTGACGTGATGATTGGCGTGTCTGCCAGGCCGTTCTCGAAATCCTTCAGCTCTCACGTCCAGCAGATGGGTCGCATCATGCGCCCCTTCGAGGGCAAGCAGTTCGGCGTGTGGCTCGACCACTCGGGCAACTACCTGCGGTTCCGCGGGGACTGGGACGATCTCTTCGATAACGGCGTCACTGAGTTAGCCAAAGACGGCGAGAAGGCTAAGAAAGAGCCCACGGAGAAGGAGAAGAAGGAATCCAAGTGCCCAGTGTGCGCGGCGCTGTGGATTGGCAAAGACAACGTCTGCCTCTCTTGCGGGTATCAGCGCCCGGTGAAGAACGTGGCCAGCGTGGCGGGAGAGCTGCACGAGCTCGATGGCAAGTCCAACAATCCGCTGCAGGATCGTCAGAAGTTTTATTCGGAGCTGCTCTATTACTCGCGTATGCGCGGCTACAAGGATGGATGGGTTGCTCACAAGTACAAGGAAATGTACGGCGTGTTCCCGCGTGGGGTGGAGCAAACAACCATTCCCACCAGCACAAAAACATTTAGGTGGATTCAGTCACGCAACATTGCGTGGGCGAAATCCAAATCCAGGGCGGCGGCATGAAGTTAATCAACCAGGAGTTTAGAAATGATTAAGGTGTATCCAGTAAAGATCGAGGCGTACGACGAGGAAAAAGAAACGGTCGTGTTTACGATTGAAGCGTTTGATTCGTTCTGCGCGGAGGTCACGATGAAGCAGGAGGTCACGAACGAATCCATCGAGAACGTGACTGCAGCGCTGCGCCGGGCGGTGCAGATGCTGGAGCTGAACAGCAAGTTCAGGCACGAACACGGGGGCCAAGAATGAGCGAAAAGATGAGCTACCCCGAGTTCTGCGTTTGGCTGGAGCAAGAGTGTTTGTACGAAACCCTCTATCAGGATTCTGATGGCCGGGAGATTCTGGTAATCCGCTTGCTCGACGTGTGGGCGCTGGCAAACAAGTTTGCAGGCACGTTCAATAAAGGGGAGAAGAAATGATCGACTTCTTTCTTGGGCTCATCATTGGATTCGCTGTTGGTGGACTGTTGGTACACCTAGCCCACGAGTACTTTGACTCCATGCTCAAGAAGGACGAGGAGGAATGGAAATGAGCATCGACGCAATGAAGCAGGCGCTCGAGGCGCTGGAGTTTTTTGCTGACGAGTGGGGTTTTACCCACAAATCAACTTTGCCAGTACGACAAAACGCCATCGCCGCTCTCCGCACCGCCATTGAGCAGGCCGAAAAGCAGGAGCCGGTGGCGTGGGTTTGCGAAGGAAGCTTGTCTGACGAGAAACACGCCATCGATTACCAGCAAGAAGATGTTGATGCAATTCCAATCGGCACGATGCTCTACACCGCCCCGCCCCAGCGCCAGCCTCACGAACTGCTGTGCGTTTGCGGCGCGTCATGGAGCATTGACAGCGAAGGCAATGAGGAGCTTCTGTCAACCCCGCCCCAGCGCCAGCCGCTGACGGAGGAAGAGTTCGACAAGATCGAAAACCGCGTTTACTGCCGCACTAGAGAGAAGGGCAAGCCGCTCGGTGTTTATGTGCGAGAGCTTTGCCGCGCCATCGAGCGCAAGCACGGGATCGGGGGTGGGGAATGACTGAACGTCAATGCTCATCGTGCGGGGGGTTTTGCAAACGTAGCGGCTGCGAGCGTGAAAACGTAAAGCATCTGGCTGATGAACTGGACGGTGCCAGCAATGGCCCAATGGACTTCAAACACAAAGCCGCCGCCGAACTGCGCCGCCTGCACGAACTCAACGAGAGCTTGCGCGACCAGAACACCGAGCTAGACAAGAAGCTGGCCGAGTTGGAGCGTGTAAACGAGCAACTGCTGGAGGCGCTGGAGTTAATTCCGGCAAGTGGCTCCATGCTTGGCGCACAAGCAGAGGCGAAGCGAATCGCCGCCATCGCCGCAGCAAAGGAGAAATCATGAGAAAAAGTTTGCATTTGACCACCGAGTTTTTCCCGCGCCTATGGCCGTGCTTTGCCGTGGGGTTTTTCAGCGGCGGCAATGAGTTTGTCCTGCACCTCTATCTGGTGTGCTTTCGAATCCGGTGGGGGTACTGATGAACAACGAAAAAGTAATCAGCCTACCCGCAAGCGTGAACTACACCCCAGAGCAGGCGCTCAAGTCCGCGCTGGATATGTGTGAGGATGGTGGCCTGACCGATGTGATGATCATTGCTTTCGACTGGGAAGGCGAACTGTTTGTGCGCTCATCCAAAATGACCCGGGCCGAGGGGCTGTTCATGGTGGAGAAGGCCAGAGAGTGGTCAATGTATGGAGGTTTGAAATGAGCGCAAAACGAGAGTATCTGTGGGCGGTGTTCGCCAGCACCCCACAAAGCCCGAAACTTGTGGAAGCGGCGCTAATTTTCTACCACGCCGAAGTTCCTGTCGAACAAGCACGCGAGTACATCAGGGTGCTGGCAGAAAAAATAAAGGAGATGGAATGACCCCGGGACAATTGATTGACTTGTTAGAGAAAGCAGAAATGTTGAAAGAGGAATCGCCCGGGGTTCTGGGTTGGCATCCAACAATGGAAAAGGCTGGTCGTTTTGTTGAACTTCACCGCGATTACCTGCTCTCCACCGAGATTCACTCATGCCATGCTGATTGCCAGCGGTTTGCCTGTGTGCAGACTCGGCGGGCGGTGGAGGCCGAGCGCGAGGCGTGTGCAGTTATTGCTGAGACGCCTGTATCTGGCGAGCAGGACGATATCACTATGCAAGCTAAAGACCGCGTAGCCGCCGCCATCCGCGCAAGGGGGAGCAATGCATCCTGACTACGAACGCAGCCGCTGGTGGGCCGCAGCCGACAACTACCTAGCTATGGCGCATTTCTGTTTTGAACGTACCCCGCGCAATGACTACGTGTGGTACATGCTGCTGGGCTGGGCCGAGTGCATGGAAGAACTGAAGGAGATGATTGATGCCGACTGAGCAGGAACTTCTTGCCATGTGCCTGCGCTGGCTACAGCACCCGCAGGGTGACGCGTTCGACAAAGCCATGCTGATCGCCGCCGTGAAAGCCAAGCTCTACCCGCCAAGTCGTCCGTGGGTGGAACTGACGGATAAAGAGATTGAGTCGCTTGCAAGCTGGTGGCCCAGCTACGACCAGATGCCCGCGCTAAAGGTGCTAATCAAAGACATAACGAACTCGCTCAAGGAGAAGAACACATGACCGCTAAGAAATGCCGATGCCCCGTGGACAGCCCGTTCATGTGGAAGCACGACCACAGTCCATCTGTGTTCTTGCAAGACGCTCACTTCCGGGGGCATGGTGCAACCATGTCACAGAGCCAGACGCAAGTCGTCGAGCGCAGCCGCGCTCAGGGCATCTCCCTTGGCACCATCCCCAACCTGTCGAACAAGGCGCAAACCATCATCAATGTGCGTCAGTTCACGGTCTACTCCAAGGCAGGCAAAGTTCTATGATGCTTTGCCCCATCTGCAAGAAACAAACTACTGTCCTTGAAACACGCTACAACGAAAACACGAACAGTGCCTACCGACGCCGTCAATGCGAGAGCGGGCACAGACACACGACGCTGGAGTCAGTCGCAGCAATCGGACCTAGACGCGCTCCGAAGCGGCCAGTGGTGGCCGTTCAAGCAGGCCGACATCGAGTTGTTAGCGTATTTACACAGGTGCCACCAGAGGAGCCAAAGAAATCAAGGAAGAAACCCAAGTGACTACGAGGACGCACTACTATGACACCCGAAGCTAAAGTAAAGCTGTCAGTCAAGAAGATTCTTGACGGTCTGGGCATCTACCACTTCTCGCCTTTCATGGCGGGTATGGGACGCGCTGGTGTCCCGGACATCATTGCCTGCCACAAGGGGCGCTTCATCGCCATCGAGTGCAAGGCCGGCAAGGGCAAGACCACTGCGCTGCAAGACCGTGAGCTAAACGCAATCACTGACGCTGGTGGGTACGCCTTCGTGGCGAGAGAGACCAACATAAAAGAACTGAGAGAAGCACTGGAATGTTTATAACCACCCCTGAAGAGATCGAGACGGCAGTCAACAAGATGACGGAGGACCAGCGCAGACATCTGCGCATCGTCATCTCCGAACTCATCCAGTGCTACCTGAACGACGACATACACGGCATGGTGCTGGTGGGCAAGCCGCCCTACGAACCGTTCAAGATCATGGCCGTGAACACCAATGAGATGGACGCTGCAGAGCTGCTGTCGGCAGCGCGGGAGTACATCAACTGCTCTGTGATGGAGGACGCACCACCCAAGGAGAAGTTCAATTGAGTGCGCCCTTCGACCGCATCATCACCATCGACTTCGAGACACGCTGGGACAAGCGTGACTACACCCTTTCCAAGATGACAACCGAGGAGTACATCCGTGACCCAAGATTCATTGCATTCGGAGCTTGCCTCCGTGAGTTTGGTACTGATGCGCCTATTGTTTGGGTGCGCGGTGATGAGCTTGGTGATGTTCTTGGCGGCGTGGACTGGAGCCGAACTGCAGTGCTCGCCCACAACGCTCAGTTCGACGTGTCTATTCTGGAGTGGCGCTATGGTGTGCAGCCTTGTTTTATTTTCGATAGCCTGTCTATGGCTCGTGCCCTGCGCGGTGTGGAGGTGGGTAACAGCCTCGCCAAACTTGCAGAAGACTTCGGACTCCCAGCCAAGGGTAAGGCGGTCCACTCCACCGACGGTCTGGAGACGCTGACTCCGGAGATTGAGAAGGAGCTGGCCGACTACTGCAAGCACGATGTCTTCCTCTGCGAAGAGGTGTTCAAGCGACTGAGCAAGGGCTACCCAGCCAAGGAGCTGCGCCTCATCGACATGACGCTCAAGATGTACACCCGCCCGGTGTTGCAGCTCGACCAGAACATGCTGATGGATGCCATCGAGGAAGAAAGGGAAAAGCGTGAAGGACTACTACACAGGCTCGGCGTGGATGAATCTGTTCTGGCGTCGAACCCGCAGTTTGCGCAAGCCCTTCGGGCGCTTGGGGTCGAAGCGCCTACAAAGGTCAGCAAGACTACTGGCAAACGCACGCTTGCGCTTGCGAAGAATGATGCGCTCTTCCAAGCCCTTCTTAACGGCAGCAATGAGGAAGTTGCAGCGCTCTGTGAAGCCCGCCTCAAGGTCAAGTCCACGACGGAGCGGACGCGTGCGCAGCGTTTTCTAGAAATCTCTCAGCGAGGGGCGCTGCCTGTGCCCCTGTCCTACTACGGCGCATCCACAGGAAGGTGGACGGCGAGCAAGGGCTCGGCCATCAACATGCAGAACTTGAAGCGCGGGAGCTTCCTGCGCAAGGCGATCATGGCCCCTATCAACATGCAGCTTGCGGTGGGTGACCTTTCCCAAATTGAGCCGCGTGTGCTGGCGTGGCTGGCTGACTACGAGGAGCTGCTGAACATCTTCCGCTCAGGCGGTGATCCGTACGCACAGTTCGGCGCGCAGATGTTTGGCATCCCGGGCATGACCAAGGACAGCCACCCCATCGAGCGACAGTCTGCCAAGTCTGCTCTGCTGGGCGCTGGCTACGGCCTCGGGTGGGCATCGTTCGCACAGCAGCTTCTGGTGGGGTTCCTCGGGGCACCACCGCTGCGCTACACAAAGGCAGACGCCAAGAAGCTGGGCGTGACAGGCGAGGCGATCAAGGCGTTCATTGCCAACGAGGACTACGTCAAGCGGATGGAGGAGATACCCCACATCTGTACGACGGAGGAGCTTCTTGTGCACTGCATCACAGCCAAGGCCATCATCGACAAATACCGCGCTGCAGCATGGCCTGTGAAGACCTTCTGGAGCGCGATGGAGGAGATGCTGGTGCGCTGCCTTGCCGGGGGCGAGGAGATGGTGTATAAATGTCTCACCTTCCGAAAGGAGGAGATCGTACTGCCCAACGGCATGCGAATCCTGTATCCCAATCTGCGTCAAGAGAAGGATGAGAAGGGTGCGAAGCGGTGGGTGTATGGGCCGGAGGCCACGCCCCTGTATGGTGGGAAGATAACGAACAACGTGGTGCAAGGCACTGCGCGTATCGTGATGACAGATGGCATGCTGCGAGTATCAAAAAGGTACTTCGTGGCCGGCACTGTTCACGACGAGCAGATTGCTGTGGTGCCTGAGGATGAGGCGAAGGAGGCGTTTGCTTGGATGCTGGAGCAGATGACCGCTGAGCCGAGCTACATGCCGGGGATACCTCTGGCCGCTGACGGTGGCGTTCACCGCCGATATGGACTGGCAAAGAACTGATGAAAGAAACCGCATTGATTGACTACGCCACGCCGCTCATGAACATCGAGCGCATGGCCAAGGAGGTGCACGACATGTGCCTGCACACAACGCTAGCAGAGGCAGAGGAGAAAGCGCTAGAGCTGGTCGCCGAGGCCCGGATACTAGTGCAGACCCTTCGACTCATGCAGAACAAATAAACACAGGAGAAGTAGATGGACGACAGGATTGCGTTGCAGTTTGAGCAGTTTCACAACGAGCACCCTTGGGTGTATCGTCGGCTCAAGGACTTGGCGCTTGCCATCAGGCAGACAGGGCGCGACCACTACGGGATGAAGGCGCTCTTCGAGGTGCTGCGCTTTGAGCACGCACTGGAGAGCAACAAGGCCGATGGCCTGAAGCTGAACAACAACTACACAGCGCTGTACGCACGCAAGCTCGGGCAAGAGGTTCCGCAGCTTGAACACTTCTTCAAGTACCGGGAACGCAAACCGCGCTGGAGAAGCGGACAGGTTACCTTCATTGGTGACAGCGCCGCACGAGAGGTGGACGCATGGGACAGACACATTAACTAGGAGAAGCAGATGGAACTACCCAAGAAAGTAAAAGTCGGCGACCGCTGGTATTCAGTGGAGATCGTCGAGACCATGCAGCGCAAGGCACAGATGGGTTATGTGTACTACGGAGTCGGAACGATTGCGGTTGCTACCAAGAGCAACGTGACCAACAAACCGTACTCCGACGAGGAAGTAAGCGACACCTTCTGGCACGAGCTGACTCACGCGATCCTCTACGACATGGGCAGCTCACTGCATAGCAACGAGAAGTTCGTGACCCGTTTCGCCAACCGCCTAGCCAAGGCAATCAACACGGCAAAATTCAAATGATGAAGATCGATGGCCACGACAACGCTGTCGTCGGTGTCTCCTTTACTTGGCGCAACAACAGCCAAGTCCAAGTGCTTGTGTACGACGCGGAGATCATCCGTGAAAACCTAGTACAGCAAGGCATGACTCACGAAGAAGCGCGGGAGTACATCGAGTACAACATTGAAGGCGCGTATGTAGGCGACGACACTCCCATCGTCGTTTGGCCCGATGATGAATGGATGGACGCATGAAGAAGCCAGCATGGTCACACAGCAGCCTCAAAGACTACGAGGGCTGCGCCCGCAGATACCACGAGGTCAAGGTCTTGAAGAAGTATCCCTTCCAAGAGACAGAGGCGACGCGTTACGGCAATCAGGTGCACGAGTCATTGGAACTCTACATAAAAGAAAATAAACCAATCCCGCCTGAGCACGCGCAGTTCAAAGATGTTGCTGATGCCATGCTAGCCAAGCCCGGCCGCAAGCTGGCTGAGTATGAGATGGCGCTGACGGTTGACCTCAAGCCTACCGAGTGGAAGTCCCCCGACGTGTGGGTGCGCGGCATCGCCGACATCTTGATCGTGGACGACGACAACCTCACCGCATGGGTGGGCGACTGGAAGACGGGCAACAACAAGTACCCCGACCGAGACCAGCTAGTGCTGATGTCCCTCATGGTGTTCGAGCACTTCCCCCATATCCGCAAAGTGAACAGTGCTCTTCTGTTCATCGTGAAGAACGACATGGTCAAGCTGTCGATGACGCGTGATCAGAAGGACGCCTTCTGGTGGAAGTACCGTGAGCGCACTGCGCGCCTCGAAGCATCTTTCTCCAACGACGTGTGGAACCCCACACAAACCCCGCTGTGCGGCTGGTGCCAAGTCACCGGCTGCGAGTTCAACCCGAAACACTGAGGAGTAACCATGACCCAGACCAACGGCAAGCGTGACTACAAGCACGCCTACAAGCTGCAGAAAACTTCCGGCGAGACCGAGGATCAGCTCGAACGCCAGAAAGCCCGGCGTCTCTACGACAAGAAGGGCATCGACCGCAGCGGCAAGGACATCGACCACAAGACCCCGCTGCGCAAGGGAGGCAAGACAACCCCCGGCAACTTGCGGCTGCGAAGCAAGAGCGCCAACCAAGGCGACAACAAATAAGAATCGGAGAAGCAGGTGCAGATCATTGAGAACAAGGCGCTGGTCTTCAAGACGCGCAACCCACACAAGTACAGCATCATCCCCAAGCACAAGGTGATGCCTGTCGATGGTGGCTACCAAGTCGCCGTCTACTGGGGGCTGGACGAGGTGCGAGTGCTGCGCAATCTGGGCGTGAAGAATGTGCCCTCCCCCATCACCCAACGCTACGACTGGCCCGGGCGCTACAAGCCGATGCAACACCAGATCGACACGGCTGCATTCCTCACCATGCACCGCAGGGCGTTTGTGTTCTCGGAGCCCGGTACCGGCAAGACGCTCTCGGCCTTGTGGGCAGCCGACTATCTGATGAAGCTTGGCAAGGTGCGGCGTGTGCTCATCCTGTGCCCTCTGTCGATCATGCACAGCGCGTGGATGGGGGACATCAACAACAGCGTGATCCACCGCAGCGCCATCATCGCCCACCATCCGAAAGCAGCGCGGCGCATCGAGATGATCCAACAGGACTACGAGATCGTCATCAGCAACTACGAGGGGCTGGGCTTGATCGCCGACGAGGTGCGTGCCGATGGTAGGTTCGATTTGGTGATCGTCGATGAGGCCAACGCCTACAAGACCCCCACCACCCGCCGCTGGAAGGCGCTCAACTCGATCCTGACCCCCAACACCTACCTGTGGATGATGACCGGCACCCCGGCCTCGCAGTCCCCCGTGGATGCGTATGGCCTAGCCAAGCTGGTCAATCCCGAGGGCGTGCCCAAGTTCTTCACGGCGTGGCGCGACAAGGTGATGAACAAGCTCACCCTATACAAGTGGGCACCCAAGCCTACCGCCAAGGACGACGTGTTCGATGCGCTGCAGCCTGCGATTCGCTTCACCAAGGCTGAGTGTCTGGACTTGCCACCCGTGGTCACCATGACCCGGGAGGTGGAGATGACGCCCCAACAGGCCAAGTACTACAACACGCTCAAGACCCAGATGCTGGTGCAGGCGGCAGGGGAGACCATCTCGGCGGTCAACGCCGCCGCTGCGATGAACAAGCTCCTCCAGATTTCTTGCGGTGCAGCATACACAGATGACCGAGAGGTGGTGGAGTTCGATTCCGCGCCTCGCCTGTCGGTACTGGAGGAAGTGCTGGAGGAGACTGACCGCAAGGTCATCATCTTCGCCTTGTTCCTGAGCACCATCGACACCATCAGCAACTACCTTACCAAGAAGGGCATCGCCAACGAGCAGATTCACGGCGGGGTGTCAGCGTCCAAGCGAGCGCAGATCATCCACAGGTTCCAGAACGAGCCAACGCCGCGTGTGCTGGTGATGCAGCCTGCGGCTTCTGCCCACGGGATTACCCTAACCGCTGCTGACACGGTGGTGTTCTACGGCCCGCTGATGAGCGTCGAGCAGTACATCCAGTGCTGCGCCCGCGCCGACCGCAAGGGGCAGAACAGCGACAAGGTGACTGTGGTGCACATCCAGTCGAGCCCTGTTGAGAAACGAATGTTCAAAGCCCTCAGCCAAAAGGTTGATGACAACGGCCTGCTGACCGAGATGTTCAACAACGTGATCAGTGAGTAGTATGTCCAGAGAAATAAAAAAACTTCCTTCGCAAAAAGTTTTACGCGAGTTGTTTACGTACGATCCGGGCACAGGCATTCTCGCTTGGCGCATCAGCACAGGGCGAGGGCGGGCAGGACAAGAAGCCGGATGGTTGCATGCAAGTGGGTATGTGTATGTCGGAGTCGCGGATACCTCTTACAAAGCACATCGACTCATCTGGAAATACGTGCATGGGACTGACCCAAAAGGGTTGATTGACCATACGGACCGCAACAAGACAAACAACCGCATTTGCAACTTACGTGTGGTTTCGGAAGGGCAGAACAACCAGAACAAGCGAACGTACCGCAACAACCTGAGCGGGCACAAAGGTGTTGGCTGGTACCCCCGGCGAAACGCTTGGCGCGTTCGTATCCAGCATGACGGGCGTGTGCGGCTTGTGGGCTTCTACGCAGACCTTCCCACTGCCATCGCTGCACGCAATGCTGCAGAGCAGCAGTTCCACATACAGGCAAAAAATTAACGAAAGGAGTTGCACGACGATTGAAACCATGTACACTGTCCAACCCTAGACAAACAACACGGAGAAGCAAATGACCGAGACAGAGAGCGAAACGATCCCACTGGATCGGCTCGCAAAGATTTACCGCAAGATTCGCGCAGAGATCACGACGCTCACCCAAGAGTACGATGGCAAGATCGAAACTCTGAAGGCGCAGCAGGACGAGATCAAGAACGCCATGAAGGACATGATGAAGGCGATGGGCGTCACATCAGTCCGCACGGAGCAGGGCACTGTGGTGCTCTCCGTCAGCACCCGCTACAGCACGCAAGACTGGGACTCCTTCAAGAAGTTCGTGGTCGAGCATGACGCGGTGGACCTGCTGGAGAAGCGCATCGCGCAGGGCAACATGAACCAATTTCTCGAAGAGAATCCGGGGCTCGTGCCGCCCGGGCTGAACTCCTCCTCGGAGTACAGCATTTCGGTACGCAAACCAACCAACTGAAGCAACCATGAGCAATATCACTCTTTTCAATTCCGCAAAAGCACCCGCGTTCGTAGCCAACGCTGAACTGTCTGAAACCACGCTGGCTCTGGCTGGCGGTGTCGCTGGCCCCGGCGTCAAGCGCGTCTCCATCAAAGGTGGCGTGTTCCGTCTGGTCTCTGGCGGCAAGGAGATCGCTTCCATCGAAGATCGCCACCTCGATGTGATCGTCGTCAAGGCTGCCCCCAAGGTCAGCCGCATCTTCTACGCAGGTAAGTACGACAAGGACGCAGCCGCTGTGGCCCCGGATTGCTGGAGCAACGACGGTGAGACTCCCGACAAGTCCATCAAGAGCCCGCAGGCATCGACCTGCGCCAAGTGCCCCCAGAACATCGCAGGCTCTGGCAACGGTAACTCCCGCGCTTGCCGCTACCAACAGCGTCTGGCTTTGGTGCTGGCCAACAATCCCAGCGGTGACGTGCTGCAGCTAACGCTGCCTGCCACCTCCATCTTCGGCAAGGGTGAGGGCGACAAGCTGCCGCTGCAAGCATACGCACGGTGGGCGGGTTCGCAGACTCCTCCGGTCAACCTCGACATGGTGGTGACCCGCATGAAGTTCGACACTTCTGCTGAGTCCCCCAAGCTGACGTTCGCCCCGCAGCGCTGGCTGACGGAAGACGAGTACGAGACGGTGCAGGACAAGTCGCAGAGCGTCGAGGCTCAGCGTGCTGTGCTGATGACCCCGGCTGCGGCAGATGGCGTGACCAAGCCTGCGCCCATGATGCTGGAGGGCAAGCGCCCGGATGCGAAGGCTGAGGCGGAAGAGGAGGAAGCGCCCAAGCCCAAGAAGAAGGCTGCCCCTGCGGTGAGCGAGGACGAGGAGCCTGAGGTTCGCAAGGCCGCGCCCAAAGCCGAGGCTGTGCCTGCCAAGAAGGGCAAGCTTGCCGACATCGTCGCTGACTGGGACGACGAGTAAAAAGATCGGGGCCGAAAGCGGATGCTGTGCGGGTGTCAGGTCGCGGTGCAACTCCGTCCCGTTTAGCTATCACAGACGCAGCGAGTAGGCCCCACCTTAAGCCAATGCCCTACTCACAAAAAATTATTGATGCGGTTGCGAAGACGCCTAAGTCGCTGGGTAACCAGCTCGGGCGCTGGGCGGTCTACCATGACTTCCCCGTTACCAAAATCGCCAAAGCCCTCGGGGTTACTCGACAAACCGTATATAATTGGTTCACGGGCACTGAGGTGTTCGTGGGCTACCGAGACCGCGCCGAGTTCCTCTTGGAAATCCTCA
>Ga0208147_1000138_pt1 | contig 29175 bp, 37 predicted proteins | sample DEB3_08_DNA_FD_184520 | JGI IMG/M metagenome (GOLD analysis project Ga0208147, IMG submission 184520) | Aqueous microbial communities from the Delaware River and Bay under freshwater to marine salinity gradient to study organic matter... | ecosystem: Environmental > Aquatic > Marine > Coastal ... | reverse complement strand
CAATCAGTTCGTGAAGATCGGTTTCGCAAGACAACTGGAGCGGCAACTGGCTGGTGCGAACGAGAAGATAAAGAGGCTGGAACTACAGATCGACGAGCTTGGTGATCTGGTGAAATGGTTGGAGGGAAGATGAACGTACCAATCGGACCAGCCGCATTCGTGTTCCGTCACAAGCGAACCAAGCAAATCGTAGTCGTTTCGAACGAGCGATGGCATGAGTTGTACGACAAGAAGGACGACTGGGAACACACTGCGAGCGTGAATGCTTGCGGCGCTTTGCAGTACATGATCGACGCCAAACCGGCTGAGAGAAACCGATACATCCAACGACTGAAAGAATAACCATGAAGACAGTCCAAGACATCCAGAAGGAAGGCACCGGGCACTTCCGGTTCCGAAAAGGCGACATTAGCGAGATCGTGAAGGCGGCCAAGGCCAAGAAGCTGGAGGTTGTATCGCACTGGAATCGCAAGCGCGGGAAAGGCTCCAAGTGAGAGACTTCGACGTGGCCAGGACGATGATCGAGTACGGCGGGTCATTCGTTCGCAAACTAGGCGCCGCGGCACTAGTGGCAGACCAACAGAACCTCAACCGCATCAAGTCAACCTGGCCCGAGTACTGGGAACAATACACCAGGATGGCAAAGCAACTTTCCGAGGTCGAAAAGCAGGCCTCGAAATAACAGAACAACAACAACATAGGTAAGACGATAACATGATAATCAGTGCAACAGGTGGTAAGAAGGACTTCGCGCCGTGCCCCGAGTTCTCGGGCCGGGCGGTGTGCGTGGACGTGACCCCATTGAAGGAGTACGAGACGCAGTACGGTGTGAAACAGAAGTTCAAGTTCGCGTTCGAGATCGAACTGCAGGACGACAGCCGGGACCCGGTGCAGCCCTGGGTGGTGTTCACCAAGCCCATGGTGCCCAGCCTGCATGAGAAGGCGGCGCTGACCAAGTTCCTCAAGGACTGGTTCGGGCGGAAGCTGAACGACCATGAGAACAAGAGCTTGGATCTGGAGAGCCTCATCGGGCGCCCGGCCAGCATTGTCATCGGGCACGAGCAGAGCGAGGACGGCAGCAAGACCTACGCGAATATCAAACTGATCATGCCGCACAAGAGCGGCGAGGCATTGACCCCGAGCGGGCTGTGGGTCCGGCTGCAGGACCGGCCCGCGAAGGATGGTGCCGAGGGCAACGCAGCGCCGGCCAGCGGTGACTCGAGCTTCCGTAAGACCTCGGGCGGCGGGCAGCCCCCGAGCGATGACCCGTCGAAGGTCAAGGTGCACGTCGGGAAGCACAAGGGCATCGAGCTCCGGGAGCTGACCGAGGAGAGCATCACGAGCCTGATTGAGCACTGGCTGCCCAAGGCCCGTGCCGAGGTCAAGCAGACCGCGGACGACAAGCGCCTAATCGGTGCGCTGGTCTGGTACCAGGCCAAGTTCAAGGCCGACGAGGAAGCCCAGATCAAGCAGGAAGAGGATGACATCAACTACTGAGGCCATGACAGCCCCGAAAAAGAAGTACTCCAAGCTCGCTCACCTCATCCCCGAGGTCATGCAGATGCGGGCTGAGGGACAGCCGATCACTCGCATCGGTCAGGTGCTCGGCCTGAGCAAGCAGCGGGTCAGTCAGATCGCCCTGGCTGCCAAGGCCAAGGCCGCCATCCAGGAGCAGTGGGGCTGGCCATTCAGCACCCGGACATTCAACATCCTCGAGCGCATGGCGGTGAAGGACCGCGATCACGCGCTGCAGCTCTACACCTCCGGGCACTTGCACCCGAATGCCGTCACGGGCTTCGGATGGAAGAGCTACGGAGAGATCTGCGACTGGCTGGGTGTGGGCGTCATGCTCAAGCAGCCCAAGCAGCAGAAGCTCTGCCCGCACTGCGGCAAGCCTATCTAACACCTTCCGGCAGCCTGTTGCTGCTGGGGACTCATGGTTAAGCAGCGGGGGGTGCGCATCCGCGGACAAACGCACAACTACCAATTCAACTCGTTTTAGCATATGCCAGCAAATCCACGTATCTACTTTGACATCGAGACAGGGCCGCTCCCGTTGAGCGAGCTCGTCATCCCGCCGTTTGACCCGAGCCAGGTCAAGTTGGGCAACATCAAGAACCCGGACATCATCGCAGAGAAAATCCAGCGGGCCGAGGAGAACCACGTCAGCGACTATATCAAGCACGCAGCACTGGATGCCCTAAGCGGGCAGGTGCTGTGCATCGGCTACCGACTCGAGCATGAGCAGCCCGCGGTGCTCTGCGCCGACGCGGATGGCGAGAAGGCCATGCTGCTGCAGTTCTGGGCCCTGCTGGACAGCTTCGAGCGCAAGCCGCAGTTGATCGGGTTCAATACCAAGCCGTTCGACTTGCCCTTCCTGATCAAGCGGTCATGGAAGCACCGGGTGACGGTGCCCTACTGGCTGAGGAATGGCAGGTACTGGAACGACCTGATCGTCGACCTGCGGGAGTCATGGCAGCTCGGGGACAACCGGGCGCACGGGAGTTTGGCCGCGATCTCCAGGCACCTCGGGCTGGGCGACAAGGCCGGCAACGGCGCCATGTTCAGCGAGCTGTTCCAGACCGACCGCGAGGCAGCGATCAACTACTGCTTGCGGGATGTGCAGCTCACACAGCAGGTGGCCGACATCCTGATCCCCACCTACTGATCCAATGATTGCCAGCCCGTCTATCCATGTGATCGGGGACGACTTCGATCCGACGCCCGAGGACCGTTTCATGGTCTGGGCCAAATCGTTCGGGAACGTCTTCCTCACGGGGCAGGCGGGCACCGGCAAGAGCACGCTGCTGCGGGAGTTCTTGAACAGGGTGGTGGGAGTTCGGGATGTGGCCATCACGGCCCCGACAGGCATCGCAGCGCTGAATGTTGGCGGGACAACCGTGCACCGCTGGTGCGGGATGCAGTTGGGGCCGCAAGATGGCGAGGACTTCCTGCAGGCTGCCGAGCGGTTGGAGAGCCATCCGGCAGTGCATGGCGCCCGGAAGCGCGTGCGGGCCACCGAGGTGCTCGTGGTCGACGAGATCAGCATGATGGCGGGCCGGCACCTCGACTTCCTAAACTACTGGGTGAAGCGGATCAGAGAAGACAGCCGGCCTTTCGGTGGGTTACAGGTGATATTCTTGGGTGACTTCCTCCAGTTGCCCCCAGTCAGGACCGATCAGAGCAAGCCCTACGATTGGGCGTTCCTGAGCAAGGCCTGGGAAGAGGCCGACTTCAAGACGATCAAGCTGGAGAAGGTCCGGCGCCAGAACGACGTGCCGTTCATTGAGATGTTGAGCGGGTTCCGGGTGGGCAGGATGAAGCCGCGGGACAACCAGTTGCTGCGCAGTGCGCTGAAGATGAATCCGCCGGAGCACATCACCAGGCTGATGACGCACAACGTGCAGGTGGACAAGTGGAACAACTACCGCTTGAGCAGCATTGATGGCCCGATTGCCGTGTTCGATGCCGAGGTCAAGGGTGTTGATCAGGCGGTGGAGTTCGCCACCAAGAACATGAGCACACCGCGGGTGCTGCAGTTGAAGCCCGGGGCTGCCGTGATGTTCACCGCGAATGATGCGGAGCAGGGTTTCTACAACGGCCAGGTGGGCCGGGTGGTTGAGTTTAGGGGTGGAGATATTGTGGTCGAGAGCCGCGGGCAGAAGATTTCACTGGGCCGGCGCAAATGGTTCTTTGAGTCGCTGGGGGTGACCGTCCAACAATACCCGCTCCGATTGGCCTACGCGATGACCATACACCGGGCGCAGGGACTGACCCTAGATGCCGCGAGGATTGATATCAGGGCGGCCCGTGAGCCCGGGCAGGCCTATGTGGCCCTGAGCCGGGTGCGGACGCTGGGCGGGATCTACCTGACCGAGTGGCCGAAGGGTTGGTTTATCAGCGAGGAGGCGTTGGCGTTTGAGAGGAGGGCGGAATGACATGGATACTTCCAAAGCAGTTACACACCTTGGCCTGTGCGCTGGATACGGAGGCATTGAGCTTGGACTGCACCGAGCAATCCCGAATCTGCGAACAGTCGCTCTTTGTGAGATCGAAGCCTTCGCCATTGCGAACCTGGTTGCAAAGATGGAAGCGGGACTCATGGACCCAGCACCTATCTGGCCGAATCTTAAGACCTTCCCTTGGGAGAGCTTTCGAGGCCGCGTGGACATCCTCACTGGCGGATACCCGTGCCAACCATTCAGTGCAGCCGGACAGCGCAAAGGCAAAGACGATCCGCGGCATCTCTGGCCGTGGATTGCAGATGGCATTCGACTTCTCCAGCCCCGGTGCTGCTTCTTTGAGAACGTCGAAGGACATATCAGCCTGGGGCTGTCCGACGTCATCGAAGACTTGGCAGGAATGGGTTACAGAACGACGTGGGGCATATTCTCAGCGTCTGAATGCGGTGCGCCGCACCAGCGCAAGCGGGTGTTCATCCTGGCCCACAATCAGCGTCAACGAGTCCAAGAACTCAGTTGGGAAGTCGCAACTGGATCGGAACAGTGTTCCACTCGGAACCATGGCAGCAATGTCTGGCCCTCCCGTCCCGGCGAGCAGCAGTACGGATGGGAGCCGCCCAGAGTCGTGGGCGACACCGAGAGCGAACAAGACCGAGGGCTACAGCAGCCCGGAGTTCAGGCCGACGCTGCATCAGCAGGCACAGAACTGGGCGACAACTCGTGCTGGGATGGCGAGGGGAAACAAGTTCACCTACGACAGGGGAAAGGGGAACATCGAGGAGCAAGCGGGAGCGAGTGTGCAGGGCGGCGGCAAACTCAACCCCCGCTGGGTGGAGACCCTGATGGGACTGCCAGTGGGCTGGACTATGCCGAGCTGTGCGTCTCCTGTGACAATAGAACGGATGAGCTCCGACTCCTCGGCAACGGCGTCGTCCCAGCAACAGCAGAACGAGCCTTCAGAACACTGATCAAAGAGCTGTTATGATGACGACGCAAGAGATCGAGGGATGGCTGGGCACGCCGCTGTTCCTGGTGCCGCAGAACCCCGGGACCAAGATTCCGATGGTCAAGTACACCCAGGAGACCATGGAGAGTACCAAGAGGGACGTGTACCGGGCCATGCTCGAGCACGGGAACGTGGCGGTGAGGCTGGGGGAGTTCTCCGGCGGGCTGTGTGCGATTGACTTCGATGATGATGGCAGCCTGGAGGCGTTCCTGAAGGTCAACCCGGTGCTGCAGGGGTCGGCAAGGTGGAAGGGGAAAAGGGGCGCACAGATTGGCGTGAGGATCACGGGGGCATACCCCAAGCCGTGCGCGGAGCGCAGCACGACCGAGATGGTGGAGGTCAATGGGCGCATGATGGGCAAGCCGCTGTACGAATGGCGCAGTACCGGGAACCTGAGCACCGTGAAAGGCGTGCACCCGAGCGGGTGCGAGTATAGCGTGCTGGTGGACAGGCCGCCGGTGGCGCTGGAGTTCAGCCAGATCCGTTGGCCCGATGGATGGCCGGTGCCGGGCAGTAGGGATGAGATGGCGCAGTTGCTTCGGCTGCATGGGGTGCCGTGGACGTTCGGAAGGAGCGGCACTGGTAACCTGCACCCGACTTTCTTCGCGGGCTACATGGCGCACAAGGAGCGGCTGCTGTTCGATGCTCAGACCGGGCAGCACTACTGGTATGCCGCGGATCGGGGGATCTGGATATCCATGAGCCGCGAGGAGATGCAGCAGCGCGTCCTGGAGACCGCAAGGCGCGTTCTGTTGGATCAGATGGCGTCTACGGATGATCCGCGGCTGCCGGCGCTCCTGACGCGGCTGACAGTGAGCTTCGCGGATCAGGTGGTCGATCTGATCGGGGCGCTGCAGGTCGAGCGCAATCCGTTCTCAAGGCCCGACAGTGTGGTGCACTGCAGCAATGTGATGGTGGACCTGAGGAGCGTTCCCTACGCGATGCACGGGTTCGGCCCGGAGTGGATGAGCAGGAACCAGACGCCGGTAAGGTATGTGCAGGGTGCCGGCAGCGGGATGTGGCAGGCCTTCTTAGATCATGCGCTGCCCGAGCGGGAGGATCAGTTGCTGCTGCAAAGGTGGGGCGGCCTGGCGCTGCTGCAGCGGAACAGGCCGCAGGTGATCCTGCTGCTGACGGGAACGGGCGGCGGCGGGAAAAGCACGGTGGCGGGATTGGTCAGGCGGCTGGTCGGGGATGAGAACTGCAGCGAGCTGAGAACGAATCACCTGGGCAGCCGGTTTGAACTGGGCAACTTCCATGACAGGACCTTGCTGATCGGCAGCGATGTGCCGCCGGACTTCCTGAACTGCGAGGAGAGCCAGTTCCTGAAGGCGCTGACCGGCGGCGACAGGCTGGCCGTGGAGTTCAAGGGGAAGAGCGGTGCCAAGGCCGTGGTGGGCGACTGGAACGTGATCGTGACGGCCAATAGCCGGCTGAAGGTGAACGTGCAGGGAGACTTGGGGGCGTGGTCCCGGCGGTTGCTGCTGCTCGACTTCAGCCAGCCCAAGCCGGAGAAGGTGATCCCGAATTATCACGATGTGATGATAGAGCGGGAGGGCAGCGGTATATTGAACTGGTTCCTGGAGGGCGCTGAGGATCTGTGCAGGGTCATGCAGGCCGGCAGGCCGTTCCCGGTCAGCGAGAGGCAGCGCGGTATGATAGACAACTTGTTGAGCGAAAGCGACAGTGTGAGATACTTTGTAGTCAATCACATCCGGGCAAGCAGTATGTCGTCGGATAGTATCACAAGCGAGGAGCTGTATGCTGCCTACATGACGATGTGCAACAACAAGGAATGGGGGCCTGAACCGGAGAAACGCTTCCAGCGTAGGGCAGCGGAACTCATGCTGGAGATCCACCAGGCCATACCGTCGAACCACATTCACCGCAGTGACGGTCAACAACAGCAGACGCGAGGCTACATGAAAGTAGTGTTGACCTCGTCGGAAATGGCTTGATTGGTCAAGCGTTGTCAAGCGTTTGGGACGGAGGACGGCAACTTTCAACTCGGTGCAAGATGAGTAAAGGAGGCAAAAACGTGTTCAGAGTAGGAATGGAGTTGGAAAATGCCGTCCCATCCGTCCCAAACACTAGACAGTGCTTGACCGCGGTAGGCCTGCGTAAAATTGGCTCGAAATTGATCGGGCAATGCCCAGCCTGTGCCGAGGAAGGAGGGGACAAACAACGCAACCACTTAGTCATCCAGGCAGACGGGAGGTTTGGTTGCGTTATCCACCCCGGCGCCCAAGGCAAGGCACATAGGCAACGCATATTCCAGCTTATAGGAGACAAAAGCGGCAAGGGTAGGCAGCACTTGCCCGCTACACCACTAGATATCTCACTGTTATGATAGTAACAAACACAACGAAACTACTGATGGAGGCACCGCACCTTGTTAAAATAGGTTTGCAGCGTGGCTGGCTATCATACCCCAAAGACATGGCATTCAAGGCTGATGGTACACCGGACCCGGTGATCGAGGCCTTTGATGAAGTAACCGAGCAGCGCCACACACCGGACTTGGCCCGCAAGGCCTACTACCTGCGCGACCGTGGCCTCTCGCTCAACGAGGTAGCCGCGGCCTGCCAAGTGCCCCGAGGCAGCGTGGTCTACCTGATCAGCAAGGGGCACGAGCTCTTCCTCGTAAGCCAGCGAAAGGACATTGAACCATGATCGCACCCAAGGCATCATCCCCTCAGATGGCAGATCCCTTTATTTACGCAGAGCAGCCGACCAGCAAGCCGCAGGAATTAACCCAGGCAGGCGCCCGCCCGTCCATCCATGTCTCGCTGTACGCCTACGGTGGCATCAGTGCAGCGTGCATGATGTCCTGGGTCGATCTGACGGCCACGTTCGCCCGATCAGACCGCCAGACCGATCTACGCACCATCCGGGAGGATGCCCTCATCAGCCGGTCCCGGTGCCGTGCGACCAAATGGTTCCTCGACAGCGGCAAAGACGTCTGGGTCCAGCTCGACCACGACATCGAGTTCACTGCAGCCGATGTGATCCGCATGGCGTCCCTAGCCCATGAGCACCAAGCAACGGTCTGCATCCCCTACCCCTGTCGCTCACTTCCACCCAGGCCGGCCCTGCGCCCGAAGGTGGAGCACCTGCAGGCCCTGAAGCATCAAGTCAATAGCGCGGAGTGCGCAGCGGAGCTGGTGCCCATTACGATGTTCGCGTCCGGATGCCTCGCAATCACCCGTAAATGCCTTATGGCGACACTTGATGCGCTGGGAGGGTCAGGAGTGCAGAACCCATACAGGATCGATTGGTGCGAGGATGTGCGTGTCGAGCGCTTCCCGACCCTGTGGATGCCACTAGCCATGGAATCCATGCCCGGCAAACTCGAGTATCTCAGTGAGGATTACGCTGCAGCCGTCAGGATGACCCTGGCAGGCGTGAAGCACTACTCGATGAAGCCCCAGAAACAGCTCAACCATTGGGGAGAGTTCCCCTATAGCTTTGCGCCTTATGCCGGGTAAGAAGGACAAGAAACCGAGCATTGAGGACGTCGCCAAGGCAGCCGGAGTCAATTACCTGTACACCCAACGAGTGCTGGCAGGTAACACCGAGATCCCCCAGGCAACGCAAGAGAAGGTCTTCAACGCAGTCAAAGAGCTCGGGTACGTCAAAAGTCATCACCCCAATCAACACTTCAACAACAAGCTGACCCAAGAAAAGGCGGACGCTGTCGTCGCTGGTATCTTGGAGAACAAGTCGCTTGAGAAGATCGCTGAAGCCACCGGACTCAGCCCAGCGACTGCGTTTAAGCTGGTCCGCGGTGTTAAGGTCCCGGTCGACTACCCTGAAAACGAGGAGGACTGGCGCAAGGACGTGACCGGATTCCTGGAGGTCGCAATCTGGAAAGGCACCAAGAGATTGGCCGAATCCTCTATTAACTTGATCGATGATCGTGGGTTGCCCGTAGCGGTCGCTGTGCTAACCGACAAACTCGCTGTGATTAAGGGCCAACCTACCTCAATTCACCTCGCTATGACCGCTTCGGTTAATCACCGCGACCTGATGAAGGACCTGAAAGAGCGCGATGTAACGCCCGTGAACGACGAGCAGACGCCCGACTTGGTTTAGGTAATGGCCCGAAATGTCCTACCCCTACCGCGGCAGCACCATTGAAAACCACGCTTTTAGGCCTGTTTTGGGCACTCATGCCTACAATAGCAGTTATATTCACTTGGTGATTCCAACACGCAGCAAAGGCCCGTAAACATTGATCGAAACGCACGTCAGCACCCATCGGAAGACCCAATGTCCTACCCCGTTACACAAGGCAGCCACCAGGCCGCCCGGGCCCCCGGGGGGAGGGGGTCGGGCAATCCGCGGGAACGGTAAAAGTCGACGGGTTTCCCAAACCGAAAAATATTAGGAAATGAGCCAACCACCCAACCTCTGCCTCACTTGCTCCAAGCCCTTCGAGGTCATCAAGATCCGCACCGGCCCCAATCAAAAGCGCTTCTGCTCCGACCACTGCAACGACACTTGGTGGAACGAACAACCGTTGCACCCCGTCATCCCCCGGGTAGACGCCCATCACCCCCGCGCACTCGAGCTCAAGCAAAAGCGCACGCAATTGGTGTTGTTGGAAAAGGCCGATCCCTACACCTACGGTTTCATCCCCGACCACTGGGAAATCGCCAACACCGAGTTCCAATCCACCCAAGAGCTCCTCATCTCCGGCGGCAACCGCGCAGGTAAGACACTCTGGGCCGCACGCCGCGTGGTTCAAACTCTCATCGAAAAAGAAAACGCCAGCGTCCTCTGCTGCCACACAAGCCACGCTACCTCAGTCACCGTCCAGCAGCCCGCAATCTACAACTACCTGCCTGTCGCCCTCCGGGCCACCAAGAAGGGCCGCATCCACTACCTAAACTACAGCCGCAAAAACGGCTTCACCGACGGCTCATTCATCCTGCCCAACGGCTCCCGCTGCGACTTCCTGAACTACACCCAATCCGAGAACACCATCGAGGGCCGCGAGGCCGACCTGATCTGGTGCGATGAGCTCGTTCCTCAATCCTGGGTGGACACACTGCGCTACCGCCTGATCACCCGCCGCGGCAAACTCCTCGTGACCCAGACACCCCTCGAGGGCGTAGCCAGTGTCTACAAGGAGTTCACCGCGGGATCACAGGTCAAGAACTGGGGCACCGGCGAACTCTTAGCCGGCAAGCAGGGCCTGCCTACGTGGCCACCCGGCAAGGCTCCCCGGGTCATGGAGCAGCCCGCAACCAGGCGCAAAACCGTTTTCTTTTACTCCGAGGACAACCCGTACAACCCCTTCGACGAGATGAAGAGCAAGCTCGTCACCTCGCCCATGGGCCAGATCCTGACCCGGGCCTACGGCTGGGCCTCGGACAACATCGGCAAGGCCTTCGCCCGTTTCCGCCCGGATATCCACTGCATCCCGTCATCCAAAGTACCCCCGGGCGGCACCCTGTACATGGTCTGCGACCCCGCGGGCGCCCGGAATTGGTTCTGCCTGTGGCTGCTCGTCTACGAGGACGGGTCACGCATCGTTGTCCGCGAGTTCCCGGACTTCAGCAACTACGGCGAGTGGGCCCTGCCATCCGAAAAGCCCGACGGCAAGCTCGGCCCAGCCCAAACCCTCGAGGCCGGGCGTTCCATCTCCGAGTACCGCGCCCTCTTCCGCCAGATCGAATCCGACCTCGGCTACGGCGAGCCCGTGATGCGCCTGATTGACCCCAAAGCCGGCGGTTCCCCCGCGCTATCCGAGGCCGGCGGCACCACGCTCATCGACCTCCTGGCCGAATCCGACAACCCCCAGGACGAGCCCATGGCATTCATACCCGCGCCCGGCGTGCCCGTCGACCAGCGTACCTCCGCAATCAACAGCCTCCTCTCATACGACGCCACTCAACCCCTGACCCCGCTCAACGAGCCATCGCTCTATATCACCGACGACTGCGCCAACCTGATCTACGCACTCTCCGAGCACACCGGACGCGACGGCCAGAAGGGCTGCACCAAGGATCCCATCGACTGCCTGGGTATGCTTTTGGTCTCAGGTCTTGCCTTCGTAGGCCATGGGGGCTTTGATTGTCGCGGCGGCGGTGGATACTAAAAGAAACGACCATGCAAGGCGATTCATACAAGCAAGCGACCGACGTGATGGCACGGGTCGGCGACGAGCCCAATGTCAGTGCACTGACCGAGGAGCTGCGGCGCTCGGCCACCGACTACGGCGTTTACGCCCGTGTCGACAATGTGGAGAGCGTGCGCTACTGCCGCTGGCCTGGTCAGACCGACGATGGAAAGAAGTGGAATGATTCCAACCGCAACAAGCCGGCCTTTCCCTGGGACGGCGCCTCCGACACCCGTATCCCGCTTGCCGACGAGGTGATCAACGGCCTCGTCGACCTCTGTTCGACCTCCTTCTGGCGTTCAATGCTCCGCGTCTCGCCCACCAACATCAGCCAGCTCGACCAAGCAGTCACCGCGCACAACCTGATGGATTGGACGGTCAACGCCCGGATGTACAACGACCTCACCCGCGAGGTCGAGCTGCTCTCCCAGTATCTCTGGACCTACGGCTGGGCCGGCGTCCACGTCACCTGGCAGCAAGAACTCGGGCAGAAGGAGCAGTACCTGACCATGGACCAGATCATGGCACTGGCCGCCCAATCGCCCGCGGACTCCATTCTGGCCGACCTGCCCAATCTCATCGCCAACCCCGAGGCCGACGACCAATCCGCGGAGCTCCTCCTCTCGGCCTTCCCCAACCTGCGCAAGCGCCGGGCCCTCAAGGCCATCCGCGACCTGCGCACCGAGGGCGAGTGCGAGTTCCCGATCCCCACCATGGTCACCAACAAGCCCATGGTCGCAGCCCTCGCACCTTGGGACGAGCTGGTCTTCCCGCCCGAGACCACCGACATCCAGTCCGCCCGGGTAGTCTTCCGCCGGTTCTACATGACCGAGGCCCAGCTCCTGAACAAGGTCGAGACCGAGGAGTGGGACGCCGAATGGGCTCAAGAAGCCATCAACACGATGGGCCGTTTCTCGGACTACGCTGCCTTCCAGTACGGCGCCGTCGGCCTTGCCGAAAACAGCATCCTCGACCGCGAGAACCTCATCGAGGTCTGCTACGCCTACCAAAAAGCCGTCGACTCCGACGGTATTCCCGGCGTTTTTTACACGGTCTTCTCCCCCCAAGTCGGCGACAAGTGGGGCTACTTCGAGGCCTTGGACTACGCGCACGGCCAGTACCCCTTCGTTGTCTGGCGCTCCGAGCTCATCCACCGCCAGATAACCGAGAGCCGTGGCGTGCCCGAGGTCTGCTCCACCTGGCAGCACGAGGTCAAGGCCCAGCGCGACTCCATCTTCGACTACACGTCCCTCGCCACGCTTCCCCCCATCGAGGTCCCGAAGACCCGCGGCGGCAACCTCAAGATCGGTCCCGCCATCCAGATCCCGGTGCTGCGCCGCGGCGAGATCGGCTTCCTGGCACCGCCCGCACGCGAGCCCGGCGTTGCCTTCCAACTCATCGCAGCCATCGAGGCCCAGACCGACCGCTACTTTGGCCGACCGACCGAGAAGGTCCCCCCAGTCATCACCCAGATGCGCCAGCAGCGCCTGATCAACAACTGGCTGCACGGCTGGACCGAGGCCTTCCGCCAGGTCCTGGCGCTCACCCTCCAGTACATCGGGCCCGCCGAAATCCAGCGCATCACAGCCTCGGCCACCCCGCTCCCGCAGGACGTGCAGGACTTCGACGTGATGCTCAAGTTCGACATCCGCGAGCTCTCCACCGACCTCGTGACCGAGAAGCTCAAGGCCATCAGCACCCTGGTGCTCCCCCTCGACACCGCCGGCGTCATCGACCGGGCCAAGCTGATCTCCGTCGCCCTCCGGGCCATCGACCCGACCCTGGCCAGCGAGCTGGTGATGCAGCAGGGCCCCGCCGCGCAGAAGATGTTCAACGAGACCAACGACGAGATCGCGCTCATGTCCCTCGGCAACCCGCCGCAGCTCCGGGAGAACGACCCCACCGCGCCCATGCGCCTCCAATTCAGCCAGCAAGTCCTGCAATCCAACCCCAAATATCAGGCCCAGCTTCAGCAGGACCCGCTCTTCCAAGCCAACCTGCAGAAGTACATTGAGAACCTGCAGTTCAGCGTGCAGCAGCAGCAGAACGCCGTCACTGGCCGCCTCGGAGTCCAATGAAACTGACCGACGAACAGCTCTCCGAGGCCCTGTCCGTGTCCGAGGAGCACCCCGTGCTCAAGGCCATGGGCCAGCTCATCGACGACACACTCCGGGATGAGGTGCACAACGCCATCATCCCATCGCTTTCTGCGGAGGACCGTGCCTACAACGCAGGCCGGGCAGCCGCAATCAAGGATCTCATCGCACAAATCAGTGCGTTAAGAAACGGGAGGGAGTTGACTTCCGGTCAATTCTAGGCTCTCACTCACACAACGGCTTCTTGGTTGGCCTTCAACAACCATGGCGCAGAATACCCGGCTTGCAGGGTCTAAAAGCATGGACATCCCGACGACACAGGAAGCGACACCTGCCCAAAACACGGCACAGCCCCCAATCAACCCGATGCAGTTCGACGAATCGGCGTTGGCCAAGCTACTGAAGTCACGATTCAGCGGGGAGGAAGAGAAGGCATCAGCAGTCGAGCGACAAGCGCCGGAGCCGGAAGCCACTTCTGTGGACGATCAGGCCGAGGATGCGGAGCCGACCGCAGAACAAACGGACGCTCAGGCCGAGTCGCCTGAGCAGGAGGTTCTTTCCGAGACCGAAGAGAACAGCGACGAGGATTCGCTGGGCTTCCGCAAACGCATCGACAAGCTCACGCGCCAGAAGAAAGAGGCGCTGGAGAAGGCCGAGGCGCTCGAGCGTGAGCTCAACGACGCCAAGACCAAGCTGGAGCAGACCAACGACAGGCCGACCGCGGTGCAGTCCGCAGCAGACCCGTTTGCCGATGTCTGGGAAGTGTCCAAACTCAACGATGAGTGGAGCAAGGCCCGGAATCTTAAACGGTGGTGCGAGGACAACATCGACGGCTGCGAAGTAGAGGGCAAGGAGTACAGCTCGGAGGATGTGAAGCAGATCAAGCGGCGTGTAGAAGACGCCATCGACCTGCACATCCCCAACCGTGCCCGCTTCCTGCAGAACTATCAGCAGATCAAGCCAATCGCAGAACAACTCTACCCATGGTGGAAAGACCGTTCAGCTACCGAGTACACCGAGGCGCAGGCCGTCCTGCGGCAACTGCCGCAGATTGCCTCACTTCCGGAGTACCAGGTGCTGGTCGGTGACTTCATTGCCGGGCGCAAATTGCGTTTGGCACAGGAGTCCGCCAAGGGCAAGCCATCTGCCACCCGCCCACTGGTCAAGGCACCCAGTCAGCCCGGTCGACCCACCGCAATCCCTGCAAAGAAGGATGCGGCCAAGGTCGGCCTGGACAACGCCAAGTCGAAGTTCCGAAAGTCCGGGACGACCACCGAATTAGCCCAAGTACTCAAAAGGATGCTCTAAGTCATGCCCCTACTCCAGCCCAACCAGGGCGGCTCTGTGCCGCTCGCTTCAACCTCGTCCGCCCGTGAAGATCTGGCGGACTACATCGCCATCGTCGACGCCAAGTCGACCCCGTTCGTGTCCATGGCCCCGAAGGGCCGTGACATCGGCAATATGCAGTTCTCTTGGCAGGTCGACAATTACGGTGCCCCCGTGCTTGCCGGCGTGGTCGACGGCACCGACGTGACCGTGTCCAGTGCCTCGAACCCGGTGGTCAACCGGACCCGTCTGAACAACTACGGCCAGGCCTTCCGCCGTGATTTGCGTATTGGTTTCATCGCTGAGACCCAGGACGTCGCTGGTGTGAGTGATGAATTAGCTAACGGCATAGCTAAAAAATTGGTCGAAATTAAACGTGATATGGAGAGTACATTTATGTGTACTAACCAAGCTGCCCAAGCCGACAACGGTTCGACCAACGCCTACCTGACCGGCTCGATGGGTAACTGGTTGAACAGCACCAACGCCTCCAACATCGGCGCGTGCGCTTCCGGTTCTCCGTTCCTCCCTGCCTCCGGCGCGGTCGATACCACTGCCAGCGCATCCTTCACTGAGGCCACCGCCCAGAACGTGTTGACCGCTATCTACAGCGCCACCGGCACCTTCCGCGACTACGATTGTATCTTGGGCACCACGCTCAAGCGTGCGTTCACCAACCTGACCGCCTCCGGCACTACTCAGGTGGTCAATACGAATGCTATCGCTGCTACCAGCGTCCGCACCTTCAACCAGGACCTGTCTGCCGACACCTTTAAGGCGTCCATCGACATCTTCGAGGGCGACTTCGGTCGCTTGATCCTGCACCCTTCGACCTTCGTCGGTGGCAAGAACAGCACCTCGCTGTCCGCTCAGGCCTACAAGGGCTACGTCATCCCCATGGACATGGTCGAGGTGCGCTACGCCAAGCTCCCGCAGGTCAAGGATCTGCCCGACGCCGGCGGCGGCCCTGCCCGCCTCGTCGAGGCCATTGCCGGTCTCGTGGTGAAGAACCCGAGCGGCTTTGGTATGTTCAACGGCGCGAGCTAGTCTTAGTTTCAACGGGGGAGGTCCACTCCGGGCCTCCCCCTCTTTCCTTTCTCATGGCTCACAATTCCGCATCCTCCGTCATCGCAAGCGCCCTCGACGATATGCCCGGCGAACTGCGCCGCGCCATCATCAAGGAGTTCCAATCCGGCATCCAGAAGGACTGGGTCAAGGCCGGCATTGACCAGAAGCGCATCGCCAAGGACTCGCAGCGCGATATTCGTTCCGTTGACGGTATCGGACGCCTGCGGATGCGTATCGACCCTACTCTTTACCATGCCTGGGGGCATAAACTGGGGTACGATTGCTGGAAGGATTCCCAGTTTCTCAAAGAAGTAGAGCGCGATAACCCCGAGGTGCGAGTGCGCTGCGGGGCTACACGCTTGCAGGTTGGATGGAGCGGTGGCACAAAACGAAGCAGTCAGAAGTTCTCCCTATGAATGTCGGATCAAACCGCCAACTGGCCGGCGAATACGGTGGCCGGTACATCGACGCCTCCGCGGGCACCGTGACCGGCAACTACATGGAGATCCATGCCGTCGCCACGTCCATCCTCGGCGCCGTCTCGTCCAACATCACCAACTTTCCCTCCGGCGTGACCATTCAGGCCGGAGACTCGATCTCGGGCGTCTTCACCTCGGTGGCTGTGTCCTCCGGGGCGATCATCGCCTACAACCGCAAGTGGGTCTAAAATGCGTCTCGGACTAGGTCTAGGACTCGGCGTCGAGCAAGCCCTCGGTGGGGCTGGCGGCGGCGCCGACCTGCCTATCATCCGGCGCGACCTGCTGCGAGAGGACGAGGGCTTCACTCTTCTTGAGTACGATGAAGGGCAGCCGACGTACAAGATCGTCATCACATACGGAACATTTGATTCCTTGATGCTGGAGGATGGAACCATATTCCTGCGGCAAGAGGACGACGGAAAACTCATCATTCAAGCAAACTAGCCATGGCAGACACGAAAATCACAGCCCTAGCGGCCATCGGTGCAAACCCGATCAATGTCGCAACCTTCCCTATCCCAATGGTCGACCTGCTGGACAACAGCATGGCGGCAAGCGGCACCACGAAGAAGGTGACCGTGAACCAAATCCTCGGCGCAGGCGGCACCGCCACCCTCGCCAGTGCCACCATCACCGGCGATCTGACGGTGGACACCTCGACGCTGAAGGTTGATTCGACGAACAATCGGGTGGGTATTCTTACGGCAACGCCTGCACTTACGCTTGATGTTGCTGGTCCTATTCGATCAATCGTTTCTGGTGGTACTCCGTATCTTTATTTGAACAACGGAACGTCACAGCATTATCTGTCGAACGATAGCAATGCTCTGAGTATTTCTGTTTTCTCAGCAGAGCAGATGCGAATTGCTGCTTCCGGTGTCTTTACTTGGTACGACGGCGCAGGCGGCACTCGAATGACCCTGAACGCGACGGGGCTGGGCGTGGGGGTTACGCCGATCAACAACTTACAGGTTGCTGCCAGCGCACTCGCTTCCATTCCTGCGGCTGGTGCTTCTGGGCACATGTTCGCCTTCGGAAGCGTTCCGTATGGTCTTGCCGGTGGTTCGCTTAGCAGTGGCAATTCTTACCTTCAAGCCACTCGCTGGGATGGTACGGCCACCAATTACGCTTTGCTGCTTCAGCCGAATGGCGGAAATCTTGGATTCAATGGTTTGTCATTTGGTGGTGGATCTAATGTCATTTTCATTGGAAACGGAACCGCTCCTTCTTCAAACCCAACCGCTGGCGGCATTCTCTACGTCGAAGCCGGTGCGCTGAAGTACCGTGGCTCTTCCGGCACCGTCACCACAATCGCCAACGCCTAACCTAATCCCACCATGATCATCCTCTGGCTCATCGAACGCCTCTTAGTCAAACCGACTGAAGGCTCTCTCACGGACGTTGTCATCACCGCCGATTGGCGTTGCAACGGCTCGCAGGATGGCTTCAGCGGAACCTGCTACGGTAGCTGCTCGTTCCAACCGCCCACCGGCTCGTTCACGCCGTACAACGAACTGACCGAGCAGCAGGTTCTCGACTGGTGCTACAGCAACGGCGTGGACAAGTCGGCCATTGAGGCCAACGTCTCGCTCCAGATCAACAACCAGATCAACCCTCCGGTCATTGCTCCTCCGCTGCCGTGGTTGCCGCCGGTGATGATCGTGCCTCCGATGTTGCCTCAGGTGGAGCCGGTTTTGGTTGCGGAGCAGCCTGTCGTTTCCGACACTTCGATCTGATATGATCAAGATCGAACTCACGTTGCAGCAGGCCCAGCAGCTCGCCCAACTCGTTGAAATCGCTATGAAGGCTGGAGGCGTACCGAATATCAGGATCGGCCAGCCGCTCTACGACATTATCGAGAACGCCGTCATCAACTCCCAGACACCCAAATCCTCAGAGTAACATGGACGCAACCAACCACGGCGGAACGAACGGCCTAGCGATCTCGCTGGGAACCGCGGCAGCAGCCACAGCAGCCTCGCTGCTCCCCCAGCTCACCGACGGCATCCGCTTCATCTCCGCCGTGGTCGGCCTCATTGCGGCCTGCATCGCGCTCTACAAAGCCTGGAAAAAATGAGAAACACCAAGACCACATTGGCCGGTATCGGCGCCATCCTCGTCGCCGTTGGCGGCACGCTGAAAGCGATCTTCGACGGCGACCCGACGACCTCGGTTGACATCACGTCCACCATCGCGGCTGTCTCCGCCGGCATCGGCTTGGTCATGGCCAAGGACGCCAGCGAGAAGCTGGAGATCAAGAAGCCCGAGTGAACTGGATCTACCAGATCCTGCGGGCCTTGCTCGACTGGTTCCGCGAAACACCACCCACCGATGTCCAACACGGCAATGCACCCAAACCTCTCAAGGATGATATGGCTGCTCGCATTGCCGATCTGCCTGGGCTGCCAGATGACCAAGGTGGTCCTGGTCCCTTCCGGTGATCCGATCATGCTAGCAGAGCCGACGCGGGCCAGCGTGTACGCGTTTGACCGCGACGGTAAGCTGGTCGGTCCTTCGACTGTGAAGATTCCCGCTGGGTGGTACGCTCTCCCCAAAGCCAAATGATTACCTACCGAGGCCAGAAGTTCGCCGGCTACAACAAGCCCAAGGCCACTCCCGGGGAGTCCAAGAAGTCCGCCGTGCTGGCCAAGGAAAACGGCAAGGTTAAGCTCGTGCGTTTTGGCGACCCGGACATGACCATCAAGAAGCACATCCCGGAGCGACGGGCCAACTTCCGCGCTCGTCACGGCTGTGACAACCCGGGATCAAAACTCTCGGCCAAGTACTGGTCCTGTAAAGCCTGGTAGCAAATGAGAACCGTCACCTACGACTATGTCCTGCAACGCGCCTGTGAGCTCACTGGGCGCGTTTTCTCAACGCTAACCACCGAGGAGTCTAATTTCTTCCGCACGTTCATATCAATGAGCCTGCGGAGCGCCTGGGAGTGCTTTGACTGGCCCGAGCAGACGGTCTACCAACAAGAGTTCTTCGCACAGACCTACACCTACACCGCGACCTACAACGCCGGTGACGTGGTGTACTACCCGGTCGAGGAGAAGTACTACCAGTGGGTCAACCTCACACCGCTCGCCGGCCAGACCCCGACGATCAACGGCCCCAAGGGCTCGCTCAACTCGACCTACTGGGCCGAGGCGCTGCCCGACTACGGCAACACTGACGGCAACTGGGACTTCAGCACCGCATACAGCATCGGCGACACCGTGCTCTACCCGGTTACCCAGGAGCACTACCAAGCCTACGCAATCCCGCCGGCTGGAACCGTGCCGACCGACACAACCTACTGGGGTGTGCTGAATAAGTTCCTGCGCAACATATCGCAGACCAACAACCCCAACGGCACCACCCGGGCCATCCCCATCGGCGAGACCTTCTCGGTGTGGCCGGGCGACCCCCGCGTGTCCTGGCGCCAGCAGGAAGCCCCCTACACCTTCACCGACAACGGCATCCTTGTCACAGCCGAGCTGCCCTACGTCTGGCTCGAGTTCCGCAAGACACCGCCGCTCCTGTCCAGTTCCGCCGAGGCCACCGCCTACGCTTTCCCGTACCGCTTCTGTGAGATCTGCGCACTCAAGGCCGCGGGACAGATGCTGCGGGTCGACGGCAAGATCGACTTGGGTAACCAGTTCTTGGAGTTAGGGGAGGTTGAACTCACCAAGGAGATCGACAAGGTTGCGCTACAAGAGAAATATGTGCGCCAGATAATCGTGCCCTCCCGGTGATATGCCTGACCTGCCTCAAATCGGTGCAATTGACGATGGATTCATCGGAGTGGTATCGCGCATTGACCCGGCGCTGATCCCGGCCTCCTACGTATCCAACGCCGTCAATCGCCGCTTCGAGGATCAGGTCATCAAGAACCGCTGGGGCATCGTGCAGCCCAAGTGGGGCGGTCGCTGGTCAGTCGGATCGCGCATCGTCACGCTGACCGCCGGCTCATCGGTAGGCGTGCCCGTCTCCGGCACTCAGATCCCGGCCAACTCGCAGGTGGTTTGCGACGTCGACGCCAACACCCAGATCTTCTCCAACGGAACGCTCTGCACGCTGGACGACAACGCCAACGCTGCCTTCAGCACTGCATCATTCAGCTTCAGCCCGTCACCGGCCAACAAGACGGTGCAGTTCTACGCATCGACGGCTCCATTTGAGGACATCCTGGGCGTCCTGCAGTACCGTGATCCCGACACCGGGGCCAACGCTCTCCTGGTGGCGGTCAACGAGGAGCGCTCATCCGACGGCGGCCAGGGCAAGGTTTGGTGCATCCGGCCCAACCAATCGCCCGTAGAGGTGCCCATGAACGGGCACGACATCTACCTGCCGGTGCGGCTCATTCAGGCCACCAACGGCGTGGTCATGCTGCGCCCGGGGAATGCGAGGTATTACTTCGACTCGACCTCCGGCATCTACGATTCCATCCTGCTTGAGGACGGCTTCGATATCCTATGCGAGGACGAATCCATCCTGTCCGACGAGGACTCGACCCAGATCAATCTCAACGTGTTGCCCGACCTAGCCACGGGCGACATCGTGAACCTCGGCCAGATCGGGGCAGCGCAGCCTCTATGGACCGGCAGCCCGGGCGCCGGTCAGGCCTTCCAGCTCTACGTCAACGTGGTCAACACCGAGGTCTCGTTGCACCTGACGCTACTGGACGCGCAGGCCGGCACCAACCGGCTCAACCTGTCCCCGGAGAACGGTGCCCGCTACTACGTCGAGCTGGCCAGCAACACGACCGGCTATGACCTAGCTCAGGACATCGTCAACAACCTGAACGACGGGATGCCGATCCTGATGCAGAGCACGGCTGCCAACCCGTCTGCGCTCGACGCCGGCTTCGACCGCATCCCGTCCACGCTGTCCATCAACAGCTCGGAGCCCACCGCGGACACGATCTCGGTCTTCAACCACAACTTCATCCCGGGCGATCAGGTCACGCTATCCAGCGTCAACAACGGTGGGGCGAACGTCACCAACAAGATCTACTACGTCTACCCGGTCGATAACAACACGCTGCGCCTGTTCTCGGGCACGACCGAGGAGACCGACTCGCTGAACGACGCCAGCCGGGCAGTCATCCAGCTCACGACCGCCGGAACGTCGCCCAACATCACGATCAACTCGGTCACAATCCTCAATCAAGGATCCGGCTACCTCTCGGCCCCGGTGATCACGGTCACTGGCACATCCAGTGTGGCCGCCAGTCTTACCGCCACACTGACCGACGGCAAAGTCAGTGAGGTCACCATCGTCAATGCGGGCGTCTACTCAACGACACCCGCTGCCACGGTGGCCATGCCTTCGACCTTGGTGGATGTCACCACGTCCAACGTCACCGGCAGCATCAAGCGCTCGAGTGCATCCGGCTCATCGGTGACCCCGGGCCGCGAGGGCCTGTACTTCCAGAACCGCCTGCTGCTGCTCTACGGCAACGACTACCTGGCCGTGTCCGACGTGCTGGACCCCCTGCACTACTCGCCCATTCTGAACGAGTTCAAGCTCAACACCGGCAGCAATGACCGGGTGGTGGCCCTGTACCCGTTCAACAGCACCACGCTGTTGGTCTTCAAGGAGCGCTCGGTGCTGGCCGTCGAAAACCTCTACGGCGACCTGTCGACCACCCGCCTGACCGAGATCACCCGGGAGTTCGGCTGCGTCTCGCAGTCATCCATTGCGGGCACTGGCTCCGACGTCATCTTTTTATCCCAGCGCGGCATCATCAGCCTGCGCCAGACCGAGTTCGGCATCAGCCAGTCGGTGGTGGTGCCGTTGTCCGACCAGATCCAGAACATCGTCGACGACATCGATCAGGCCTACTGGGGCAACGCCTGCGCCGCCTACTTCGCCAACCGTTACATCCTGAGCGTCCCGGTCGAGGGCGGTGACGGCACCAACCAGCGCACGCTCTGCTACAACTTCCTGAACAAGGCCTGGGAAGGCTACTGGGAGGGCTCGCTGCTCGTTCCGAAGTACTGGTGCCGCGTCATCGTGGCAGGCACCGACACGCTCTGCTGGGCCGACCAGAGCGGCCTGATCCATCAGTTCGACCCGCTTGGCCTCGTTGACGTCGACCGCACCGGAGTGCTGACCCAGATCAGCACCGAGGTTCGCTTCCGCGGCTACACCGGGGAGGACAACGTCGACCACAAGCAGTGGACCGACATTCAGTTTGAGCTGGGCAACTGGAACACCCAGTACTCCATCACCGCGCAGTTCGACGGTGTGAACGAGTCCTACGTGGTGGCCACCAACCAGACCAAGGACCGCACGGTCTACTACACCTACGGCAGCGGCACCTACAACACCAACAACACCGCCGACAACTTCCTGGCCCCGTACCGCGAGGACTACTCGGTGACCACCCAGTTCCGCTGCGGCAACAACGGGTGGAAGGCCGGCCTGCACCAGTTCTTCAGCCACAAGGCCCGCCTGCGTAAGCACTCGGCCTCTGTGCAGCCCCTGATCACCACCGACCAGGGCTCTCTCGACATCTACAGCGCCAAGGTCATCGGAATCGCATTCCGACTCTACGGCAAGAACGACGTCTAAACCACCATGCCACTCTTCGTAAACGTCACCCCAGGCACCACGATCAGCCCGACGACCACGCTGTCGGCCTCGACGCTCAACCTCCTTGGCACGCCCACGGTCAACATCACTGGCACCATCGACGGCGGCACGCTGACCATCGGCGCCAACTCAGTGAACACCGCGGCGCTGCAGGACCTCTCTGTCACCACCAGCAAGCTGAATGACGCCGCGGTCACCAACGCCAAGCTGGCGACGATGGCAGCCAACACGATCAAGGGAAACAACACCGGCTCCGCCGCAGTAGCCCTTGACCTGACGGTGGCCAACGTCAAGACCATGCTCTCCTTGGTCCCCGATGAGACGACCATCGAGACCAGCGGCAGCACCATCCGGCTGAAGGACAACTCGGTCACGTCGGCCAAGCTCTCCACGGCCCCGCAGGCCAGCAGCTCGGCCACACCCACCGTCAACGCCGGCACCAGTCTTACCTGGAACCTGACGCCGAGTGCCAATGCGACCATCACGCTGACATTCAACGCCAATGACGACGGCAAGACTGTGCTGGTCAAGGTGAAGCAGGATTCCGGTGGAAACCTGACCGCTGCATTCACCGCGTCCGGTGGCAAAACCATCTACTGGCAGGGCGGCGTAGGTCCGGTGCTGACTACCGGAGCCAACAAGGCAGACCTCTTTGTCTTCGCCTGTATCGGCTCAAACATCTACGGCAAGCAGATCCCCAACTTCCTCGCTTAATGCACGACACCTGGTTCAACTCGGCTGACAGTGGCGTGAGTGTTCCGACGAACATCCCGTATGTGTTCCCGGATATGTACACCATCGACCCCTACTCAAAAGAGCCGGTGGTGAACCCCAACACGTCGCTGCTGACAATCGTCGACAATGACAACGGGCTGGAATACCCGGTCGGCAAAACGGTCAAGTTCCGGGTTGCACCGAAAACCCAAACCATTGACCCGGTGCTGAACACGTCGGCCTTCAACACCTACGCGACTCAGTTCACGCTATACTCAATCATCGGCCAGGCTGCCATCAACAACCCGGTCATCGTGATATCGGTCAAAGTGTTTGACCCAATAAACGGTGATTCCGGCCAGATCAACACCGAGTTCCAAACCAGAAACCTGCCGCAGGGATGATCCCCCAGATCACAGACTACCTCCTCTGCAAACTCCCCGACAGCTTCCAAGGCTGGACTCGGGAGGCGCTTGAGGACTACGTGCTGTTCCATGCGGAACAGGGCACGCTCAAGATCGCCACCCAGGACGACCACGTGGTGGCCGTGCTGGTAGGCTGGCGTCAACTCAGCCCGAATCCGCAGGCATGGGCATGGCAGCCCAGCGATCCGGAGGGCGACTACTGGTACTGGCACCAGTTCGCTGCCGACAGCGCGGTATTTGCGATGGCTGTAGCGGCTAAGTTCTTCCACGACCGACCGGAGGCTGCAATCCTCCCGGCCATCGGCTATCGCAACGGCAAACTGACCACCTACAAGAAAGGCTCGATGCCGATCTACAAGGTGGCTCACAAAAAATATGGCATCAGTTGAAGCACCAGCACCGCGGAATTACGCGGCAGAAACCCGAGACACGCTTCAAGCCCAGCTTGATCTAGCGCCGCAAAAGTACGCCGCCGAGGCACAGTTCGCGCCCAAGTATCAAGCGCTGCAGCTTGGGCTTCTTAAACAGGCCACGCCCGAGCTCCTGGCTCTCTACAAGGAGCAGATCGCGCCCACCATGGGCGAGGTCGAGGCTGCGGCCCGCTCACGCTCGCGTGCTGGTGACATCGCGGACATTTCAGCCCTCGGTCCTCAGGCACGCGCCGCCATTAAGGCAGCGTCGCCGGAGCAGGCCGCTCTTGCTGACACTCTCACAGCCCAAGCCCAATCCGGTCTGGCTGCAGGCTCCCGGTTGACCCCGGAGCAACAGCGCATGGTTGAGCAGCAGACGCGCTCCGGCCTGGCTGCCCGCGGGCTGGCCCAAGGGCCGTCCGGTGCCTTGCAAGAGGCTGTACGCTCCCAGATGGCTGGTGCCGGCCTGCAACAGCAGCGCCAGCAGCAGGCAATGGGTGCTCTTGGGGCTTCCCAGGGTGTGTACGGTGACGTGTTCCAGCAGGTCTTGGGAAGGCCTTCCCAGGCATTCGCCGGCTCCCAGAGTTTCCTTGGGCAGGCGCAAGGCTTCAATCCGGGCCAGCTCTTCAACCCCGAGTCGCAGTACGCTGCCAACATCATGTCCGGCAATCAGCAGTCCCAGCTTGCCGCACGTACTGCTTCCGCCGCCAACACCACCGCGCTGATCGGCGCCGGTATGTCCGCTGCATCCAGCCTATGAACTACGGATATCAGCAGCCCGGTGGGATGATGCAGGGCTACGCACCCCAGCCGCCAATGATGCCAGGCAGTGGGTACGGTGCGCCCATGATGACCAACTTCCAGAACACCACCGCGGATGTGGAAGCCCAGCGCAAGCGCCTCAAGGCTCTCGGCCTGGACGACACTATGATCGACGATGCCCTATCGTTTAAGCAGGGTCTCTTCGAGAAGCGCGACGAGATGCAGGGTAAGGCCCTAGAGGCTATTGGAGGCGGGATCAAGGCTGCGGGCAGCAATATCACTGGGGCAGCGTCTGCTGCAGGTGCTGGCCTCAAAGGCCTCGCGTCCTCTTTGTGATCATCAAGTTCCAACGATGCACCGGGATCAGGCTCTTTCGGTTGTTCCGATGGCAGCTTGAGGTCTGGTTTTGCCCTGCTGGAGAGCTGATCCCGTCGCACTCCCACAGTCAGTTCGACTCCCGCATCATCCACATCCTCGGGACGATGCGCTGGATAATGGGAAACAAGTCCAAGCACGTCACAAGCTATCACTGCGGATGGTCTAAGCCCGTCCCAGCCGGCGTGCAGCACAGTGCCATTGCGCTGTCGTTCTCGGTGTTCGCAAATCTGGAACGGTGGAGCGGCAACCCAACCTCCGCGGCAGTGGACTTCCACCCGGCATGAACAAGCTAGGCCAGCTCTACTTCGATGCCGCTGGAGGTAACCACAACGCTGTGGTGTTCATTACAGCCTTCCATGCCTACTGCCATGCCATCGACGACCTAGTCGACGGCGACGTGCCGTTCACCCCAGAAGCATTCCTAGACGTGATGATGCAGGCCAACAGCCTGTACTCGACCCCGTTCTACATCGAGAACTGGTTTCGGCTGCAGCCCGTCATCGCGCAGATTACCAGCACCTACGCCGACTCCGTGGCTTGGGAGAAGGCTGACGAGGAATGGAAGCGTCAGACATCAGATGTCCTACGGCTCTGCGGGAACGACATGATCATCCAAGTGGCTTGGATAATCGGGGGATACAAGCACATGAGGGCTATCAGCTTGAAACTGCGCGAGTTCGCGTATCACTCTCAACACAGCTAATTTATGGCAACCTACGGCTACTCCACACCATACACCGGACGCGGAGACACCGGCCCTCTTCCTCCGGGATACATGGAGGCCGCAACCGCCCCCGGTCGCAATCTGGCCATGGGCATCGCTGCCATTGGGCAGGGCTTAGGAAAGGCCATTGAGCAGTATCGCACCAAGAAGGCCGAGACCGAGGCTGCCACACAGAGCTGGGAGACCGTCTCCGGGCTCATGCAGCAGCAGCTTTCGAGTGATCCAAAGTACCTAGCTATCCAGCAGTACATGGAGACCGGAGCGCTTCCTCAAGGCGTCACCGAGCAGGACATCCCGCGCTACACCCAGCAGGTGCAGGCCGACCGGGAGATGCTCAACAAGTTCTCGGCTCTCGGTGAGAAGTTCCCGGACATGAGCCTGGCCAAGAAGAAGGCGGCTCTCGGGGACGCTGTGATGGTGTTGAACCAGTACCGGACTGATCAGCAGAATCAGGTGCGTGAGGCGGCGGCTAGGCAGCAGTTGGCGCTCGGTGCGTTGCAGTTGGGTAAGGCCCAACGCGAGGAAGCCGCTGCTCCGTATTTCACGCAGGCATTGATTGACTTGTATGCCCGTCAGCCGGGACAAGGACCGACCGCTCCGTATGCGGATGTGACTCAGGAGGTAATGGACAAGTACGGCGGCAAGTTGACTCAAGATCAGGTGCAGGCGCTGATTCCGCTGACGAGCAGGATTGGTCAGGCTATTCCCGCAGGAATGACCGCACTCGGCGCTACTGTCGGACCAGAAGGTACCAAGGTGGAATACGGGTTGCCGCCTACTGTCACATCTATGCCTGTCCCGGGAACCGACTTGGTTCAGCCAATGATTGGACCTAAAGCATCTGGCGCTCCGGTTCCAGCTTCTCAAAAAATTCAGTCGAAGATAGACGAACTTCCTGAAGAAAAACGGAAATGGGCAAACGATACTCTCGATAAACTCAGGGCAAACAAACCGTTTGCTGATCTGGAATCTCGCGCAAACGAGTTTGCAGCGCTTGAAAAGATCGCTGCCAAGGAAAAACCAAGTCCTGCTGACGATATTGCATTGATCATTCGATTCAACAAGACGATGGATCCAGCAGGAGCTGTGCTTGAAGGCGAGTTTAAGCGTAGCGTTGAGGGCGGATCTGTCAGTGAGCGTGTTCGTCAATTGTACGAATACTATACAAAGGGCAATAGGCTTACACCTGAAATGCGGAAAGACATAGTAGATTCTGCAAAGTCAATTGTTGATGCATACGTTCCTTCTGTTGCTGGACGCATTAACGATGAGATAGTGGCTGCAAAATATAGAGGAGTTCCAGAGGACGCTGTTGTGCCTGACAGTATGTTGAACTTCCTCAAAACTAAGGGAAATTTGCCATCATTGAACAAGTCGCAAGATTCAACCAAAGAAGGTCAGACGAGCGGAGGAGTAAAGTACAAGGTGTTCAAGAACTAACCTATGCCAATCGTCGTTGAGGTTCCAAATAGAGGAAGAATTGAGTTTGCTGATGATACGTCTGAAGCAGACATAGACGCAATCGTATCAAAGGAGTTTCCTCCCACCCCAGACGACTCCTACAACAAGGTGCTGCAGTACAAGGCAGCGCAGACCGACTACACTCCGAGCAAGCAGGAGTTCCTCGACTACCTGAAGGTTGGAAAGGAAAAGTCAATCGACCTGAAAGGAGCCGCCGCAGCAATTGGACCGGGACTGGCCCACATTGCAGCGCTTCCGTACAGGCTTGGAGAAGCCATTGGCGACATTTATCAGCCTCCTGAAGGAGCCACTGAAGGCGACGTTGCCGCAGCAACTTTTGCCGAAACAGCGATTCAAGCAAAGTTGAAGGCTCAAAGCCTATACCGAGGAATCTCAGCTTCCATAGTAGACAAACTCGACCAACTTCCTCTTCTCATCCAAAGCAAAGAGGATCGCGCTCGTATGGAATCCATGCTTGATGACATCAAGTATGTGGACTTTCTTGAGAAAGCAGACATTGATCGAAAATTGGCGCTAGCCAATGCACCTCAAGAGCAGCGCGTTCCGGCTTCTCAGGAGTTCCTGCAAACCTACAACATTCCGCAGGAAGCCATTGGTCAGGCTGGTCTTGAAGTCGGTGGATTCCTTACGGACCCGTCATCCATTGCTTTTGCCGGCGGTGGAAAGCTGGCTTCCGTAATGGCTAAACAAGCTGTTGCTCAGATTCCGCGTGCAGCCGAAATGCTTAGGGGAGCAGGAGAACGTGTAAGTCAGCTTGGGCGTGCTCCTGAGAATTTGGCTGGAAGCCTCACCGCTAAAGTCACCGGATCTCCGCAAATGGGTCAGGCTGTGCAGGAGGGCATATCCAAGGGAACGACCACGATTGCAGTTGGTGAAGCTGCCGGCATTCCGATTACGATGAATGTTCCTGTCCTAGGAACTACATCACAAGTAATTGGTGCAACCAAAGGCCTAGGAGCCACCATGGAGACAGTTGGAGAGGCCGGTGCGGCATCACGTGGTCCCGCGCTGACTCCGACCCAGAGGGGCCTTCTAGGCGCAGGGGAACGCATTGCTGCTGCTGAAGGCGCTTCTTCAAAAGCTCGTGCGCTAGGAACCGCTCTTGCAAGAAGCGGTCTTGAAACACCAGTCAAGCTGGCTGCGAATATCCTTGTCCCAATGACAGGCGCTGCCGCTGGTGGTGGATTGCTTGCGGCAATGAGCGGAGAGGAGGCGGACGCAATTTCAGCGGCTATTGGAAGCGGCGCTGCCTTTGGTGCTTTTGAAGGTGGATTCAAAATTGCCAAGGCTGTTGAGTCTAACGTGTTTAATGGTGCTCGTGTCAGGCAGACCGCGGTGGATGATCTGAACACTCGGCCTACCGAGGTGCAGTTCACCTACGTTGACCCAGTTTCCGGAGAGCAAACTTCGACCATCAAGGACTCCGAGGCACGCGCTACCTTGTATGGACGCCTCAACAACAAGCAGCTTACCAAGGCTCTGTCCGAAATTGCGGGTGCTGAAAGCGCTGGAATTGAAGTTATCTTCCATACCGACGCCGACACCGTTCCAAGTGCATTGCAGACGGTGAACTATGCCGGCGTTTCAATCGGCCCAGAAAACGTCAAAAGCGGCAAGCCAACCGTCCTGAT
>Ga0208147_1000136_pt1 | contig 29425 bp, 35 predicted proteins | sample DEB3_08_DNA_FD_184520 | JGI IMG/M metagenome (GOLD analysis project Ga0208147, IMG submission 184520) | Aqueous microbial communities from the Delaware River and Bay under freshwater to marine salinity gradient to study organic matter... | ecosystem: Environmental > Aquatic > Marine > Coastal ... | reverse complement strand
GCAGGACGAGACGACCGGGCAAATGGCGAACTTTCCGCACTCCGACCCGAAGATTTCAGCGGTCGGCGGTGGCGTCAGCGTCTATTTCTACGAGTTCTCGGGTGACCACATGAAGGACATTCTCTTCGCCGCGCTCAACGGGCGGGGCTTCAAGTGGAACCTCCCGCGGAACGTGAATCCGCTCTACCTTGAGCACCTACGGAGCGAGGCCAAGCAGGAGGTGCGGCCGGGCGTTTGGAAGTACGTTGAGGTCCGGCAAAACGCGAACCACGGCATCGACACTTCCGCGATGATGGTGACTATAGCGGTCGTGGCCGGCATCGTCCGGTTCACCCTCGGCGAGACCGTTTGACGTTCGGCGCGCGTTTAGAAGCGCGCCATGTCAAATCCTTTCATCGGCTTAACCGCCGCACAACTGTCATCGTTGCAGACCGCATACTTCGACTGCGTTACGGCGTTGGCGTCGAATCAGTCGTACTCGTTGAACGGCAGGTCACTCACCCGCGTTGATCTCGACAAGGTAACGCGGACGCTCGGGCAAATCAACGCCGCGATCTCGGTGACAAGCGGCACGAGCGGGCAGAGCACTTTCGTAAACTTCACCGGGATCGGGGGCCAGCAATGAGAGAGCCGAACATCGCCGAAATCGTGGCCGCGCGTCCGTGGTTTGAGCGCGCGCTCGGGGCAATCGCTCCGTCCTGGGAGTTGCGCCGGATGCATGCGCGCGTGCAGCGGCACCTCTTCGAGTACCAGGCCGCGCAGGTTGATCGCATCTTCGCGCCCAAGACGAGCGCGGCGCCGGCGGAATCGGGGAGAACCGCGCGCGACCGCGCCGTGATGATGTTCGAGGCCCGCGACCTCGTTGAGAACTTCGGACCTGGCAAGGTCGTATTGACGAAGTACGCAGAGAACGTCGCGCCGAGCGAGTACGCGCCGCAGACCGGGGATCGCGAATACGATCAGATCGTCGCCGACTACTTCCACTCGTGGTGTAAGAAATGCGACTTTCTCGGCACGCACTCGTTTAAGAAGCTCGTTGAGATCGCGGTGATGACCCGCCCGGTCGATGGCGACTGCGGTTTCATCATCCGGCGAATGGACGACGACGACCTGCGCCTGCAACTCGTGGCCGGCGACCGTATCGGCAACCCGAACGAGGCGACGCCCGCGGATAACTACTTCTCGGGCATTACGGTCGATGCGTTCGGCCGTCCGGTGTCGTATCGGGTGTACCGAATCGACCGCAACGGGATGTACCGCGACGCCGAGGACGTAGCCGCCGCGAGCTTCTGCCACTACTTCGACCCATTCCGCGCGGATCAATACCGCGGCGTGACGGATTTTCACGCGGTCCTGCGCACCGCCCGGATGCTCAAGGACATTCTCGACGCGGAGCAGGTCGGGGTGAAGTTCGCGAGCCAGCAAGCCGCCCTTGTCTTCAACGAGTACGGGACGGCGCCATCGCGCAATGTTTTCACGCCGAGCCCGCAGAAGACGCTCCCGACCGGAGCGGCGCAACAGGAGGAGTTTTCGCAGTACGGTTTTATCCGCTACCTTACCCGCGGCGATAAAGTCGAGGTGATGCCGTCGCGGCCGGGTTCGGCGTTCCAGGGGTTCACCGAGCTACTGATGGATCATTTCGCCCTCGGGCTTGGCGTGTCCTCCGGCGTCCTTTGGGGCACGCAGGATTACAAGGGGCCGAGCGTGCGGGCCGAGTTCGCGCAAGCCGACCGGACCTTCTCCCGGCACAAGTCGATCCTCGCCGACAAGCTACTCGACCCGATCAAGTCCGCGGTCTTGCTCAACGCGGTCGCGACCGGCGAGATTCCGCCGCCGGCAAAGGGCGCGGGAGAAACGCCCGTGCTTGCGATGCGCCGACTCCTGCGCGGCACCTGGCGCTTCCCGGCGAAGCTGACGATTGACGTGGGGCGCGAGAGCGAGGCGAAGATCAACGAGCACCAGGCCGGCTTGCGGTCGGCTCAGGAGATTGCGTCTGAGGAAAACGCCGACGCTTTCGAGCGGTTGGAGCAAAACGCGCAGGTCGCCGCTGAGGTGAAGCGCCTCGCCGAGAAGTACGAGGTGCCGGAAACCACGATCAAGATCGTGACCAAGCAACTCCCGATGACGCCCGCCGCCGCGGCAGCCATCGGCGAGCGCGTGGGCGAGGCCGCAGCCGAGGCGCAAGCGGCGGCGGCTGGTGGCAACGGCAACTCCGACAAGCCGGATGCCGAGCCGGATGCCGACGATGAGGACGAGAAGTCCGTCGAGGAAGCAATGGAGCGCGGCCGCAATCGTCGCTCCCGCTCGCTCGGGAGCCTGCTTGATCGCGCGCAACGGTTATCCGCGATCCGCTCGAAGCTCGGGCAAAGCTCGAAAAGCAACGCCGAGATCGAGTCTGCGCTCTCGCGACTAGGCTACCGCAAGCCGCCGCCCGCGGTTGATTCGCTCGTCAAGGTCGTAAGCAAGTCCGACGTCGCCGCGATGTTGGGCGCGAAGCTCGAAGCCGAGAAGAAATTGGCGGCGCTTGTTGATACGCTCGGGCAACGGAAAATCCAACCGACCGCGGAGGCGAAAAAATAATGCACCGGATCGTCGAACTCGTACTTGAGCGCAACGAAGAGCTGGAAAAGAAGCAGGAGCAATTCACCGCGCTACTGATTCAGCACGACGCGGAGTTGCGCGCGTTGCTTGAGCAACTGGAAGCCACGCTGCCGCAGATACGGACGGAGCTTGACTCGCGCCTTTCGCAGTCCGTTCCGGCGTTAGTGTCCCAGGCTTACGGGGAGTTTTCGCGCGGCATCGAAACGCGCTGCTCGGACGCGCTCAAGGACGCCGCCGAGCGGCTTGAGAGCCTACGGAGCGAGGTCGCAAAGCTCGCCGCGGAGAAGTTCACCGCCGCGGAGAAGCAGGTCGGCGTGAGTCTCGCGGAAATCGAGCAACGCCTGCGCGAAGGTCTCGGACAATCCGCCGAGGCGCGCGCGATTGAGTTTGAGCGCGGGCTATTGCTCCGAATCGCCGACGAAATGGCGAAACAGGCGGAAAAGAGCGTCGAACTCGCTGCGAAAGCGCAGTCCAACCAGTTGATCGACGCCTTTAAGGGGCCGTTTGAGCCGGGAATGGCGGTGAAAAGGGGCGAAATTGTGACGTATTTGGGCGCCACCTACATCGCCCTGGAGGCGGTTGCCGAGGCTCCGACGCGCCGGATCATGTTCGGAAAACGCCCGAAGTGGGCGCTTTTGGCTGCCCGCGGGGCTGCCGGAGCGGGTGCTGGCGGGGGTGGCGGGGCCGGTGGTGTGCCTGATGCCCATGCGGCCTCGCACGCTTCCGGCGGGAGCGACCAGATCACGCTGGCGCAATCGCAGGTCACGGACCTAACGACCGACCTTAGCGGCAAGCTCGACACCTCGGCGCTCGCCGCTGGCGTTGAGGACTTCCTCGCCACGCCTAGCAGCGCCAACCTGGCGGCGGCGGTGACGGACGAGACCGGCACGGGCGCGCTGGTGCTGGGCACCAACCCGTCGCTGGCGGGCTACACGCTGACCGGGGCACGGGTGGTCACGCCGACCACGCTGGCGGGCACGGAGGTCGATGTGACCAAGCCGGAATCGGTCAAGGCGCTTTCCTCCTCGCCAACGCTCACCTTCAGCAACGCCACCCCCACCACGGGCACAGAGTTCCGACTGACTCTGACCGCTGACGGCACGGACAGGACGGCCACCATTCCCAGCTCGTTCAGCATCAACCTCGGCCAGAATCGGACGACCATTCCCGTCCCAGCCAACACTACGGCGGTCCTGACATTCCGGTATACGGGCGCTCGCTGGGAGGTGTTTGGCGACCCGGTGGCGACGGTGGGTAGCGGGAGCTACGTGCTGGCGGACTCTAGCAATGTCGTCGGAATCACCATCGACGGCGGCGGGAGCGCCATCACGACAGGCGTAAAGGGCGACATAAAGGTGCCGTGGGCTTGCACCATCGTCGGGGCGCAGCTCCTCGCCGACCAAAGCGGGAGCATCGTGATCGATGTCTGGAAGGACACACTCGCCAACTATCCGCCGACCGATGCCGACAGTATCACCGCGTCAGCGCCACCTACGCTATCGGGCGCAACCAACAGTTACGACACAACCCTGACCGGATGGACGACGAGCATCGCGGCGGGCGACACCCTACGCTTCAACGTAGACAGCGCCGCGACCGTTACGCGCGCCACCCTGCAACTTGTAGTCACAAGGACGTAACACCATTATGGCCTTCACAGAAAAGTACGTCACGACCACAGGTGCTGGTGCGCACGACGGGAGCACCGAGATTGATGCGTGGTCTCTGGCTGAAATGATCGCGGCCGCACCTGGCACCGGAGACCGAGTCAACATCAAGGCTGGCAGTTATTCTTCGGGCTCGGTTACTTGGCCAGCCGGTGCCGCTGCCGCGCCCGTCGTATTTCGAGGCTACAACTCAACAATTGGCGACTTGGATTCCGCCACTAGGTCCGCCGCCGGACCTTTGACGACGACTAATTTTCCGACTATTACCTGCACCAACGTCCACACCATATCAGCGTTTTCTGTTTTCCAGAACTTGATCATTACGGGCGCGGTGAACGGGTATTTACTTGGAAGCTCAACCGCGGACAACATTGTCGTGCTAAAATGCGCGCTAAGTAATACCAACGCCTCGTCTGGCGCTAGGACAATTAATATCGACGATGGGCTAACCCTCATTATGTCGGACTTTTCCTGCTCTGGAGCTGGGCACGCCGCCGTAGCCCAAGGTGACTCTAGATTTCACGCTTTCGACTGTAGGTTCAAGGGCATTTCCACCGCGGACCTTGTAAACTGCGAGCTAAGCTCTTTTCTGCAAAACTGTGTATTTATCGGCAGCGGCAAGTCCGGCGGAAACAAAGGTATCAACATGGCACTTGCCGGGCACCTTGTTGTCACCGATTGCACATTTTACAACCTAACAACCGCGATTTCACTACCCAATGCGGTAAATACAACCTTTACTACGCTGGTCAACAACCACTGCACCGATTGCGGAGAATACATCAACTCGCTCTATTCGGGAACCGCATCCGTGTCGGCGCTAAACATCCGGTCGAGGACTCGTGATAATACCACAGAGTCCACTGGGCTGGAGACGGTCAAGACCGGCGAAATCACCACCGACAACGGGGACGCCTCGACTGACTACACCGACACGGCAACGGACGATTTTCGTCTGATTGTCGGCGCAGCAGGACGTGCGGCTGGGGTGCCAACAAACCGCGACTGTGGCGCAATGCAATCCCCGGCCGGGGGCTCCGGTGGTGGAAGTTACGCCTTCTTGTCCTGATGCCATCCACGCTCTACGTCTCAAACTTCGGCGACGGTTCTCTATCTATCGCTAACGTGCAGGCCGCGATAGATGCCGCCGCCGCTGGCGACACCGTGGTTATGCACGCCGGGTCCGCGACATGGGGCGCGGGAGCTACCTATCTTTTAGTCAACAAGGCAATCACCCTACAGGGACAAGGTGACGATACGCACATTACGCTAACAACAGACGGTCCTACGTATACCTCCGCAACAATTCGCCTGTCGAACGCGCCAACGGTTCGTGACTTCAAGGTTACAAACGTGGGCAGCGCGACAACGGCGTTTTCAACCACCGGGACAAATGGATGGCGCATCACAGGGATCAACTACAGCGAGACGGGGTCGTCGCCGTTTGGCTATTTTGTCTACGTCGGCAACAACTACGGGCTGATTGACGATTGCGACGTTGCGGGCGGCGGCGGCACCAATGAGTTGATTTTCGTCCGCGGCCCGACCGACGCATGGCAGACCGCTGTTGACTACGGCTCCGCAAATGCCGTTTACATCGAAAACAACCGCTTCACCGGGAGTGGGTACGTTTGCGACGCAAACAGCAATTCGCGGGTGGTTGTTCGCCGCAACACTATCGCCGGGGCCATGAAGGTTGACGGGCACGGAGTCGCCAGCAACAGCCCGGCGCGTGGTGTTCGCATGATGGAGGTGTATGACAACACATGGACGGGCAGCGGCGGATTCCCCACCTATGTCGAACTGCGCGGCGGCACAGGGCGTGCGTTTAACAACGTCGCCACTCTATCTACCACGGGCACGTTTCTTCTTCGCGAATATGGGTGCGTTTCTACATGGTCAAATTTCGACAATAAGTACCAAACCCCTGCCGACTACCCAATACTCGATCAGATTGGCGTAGGCATCGACCCAAAGACCGCCGCATCCGAGCCGTACTATCTGTGGTTAAACCGGCGCGGCGGGTCGCAGTGGCCGATTTCATACGGTGCGGCGATTCCCGACGGGGCGAAAACACAGTACGCCATCGACCTCGGTGATCCCGATGGAGACCCGCCCGTATCTTTTACGATGGCCGATGTCATCGCGCCTGACAGGGATTTTTTCAACGAAAGCGCGACATTCGACGGAAGTTCTGGCGTTGGCATCGGGACCAAGGCACAGATGGAGGCCATCACCCCGTCGCTTACAGGGGTGGGTTTCTGGGTCACCGACGAGGGCACTTGGGACACGACCGCCGAAGGCACGTCTGGTCAGCTCTACATCTGGGACGGTGCGGCGTGGGGGCTGGATTACACGCCCTACACCTACCCGCACCCGCGAGTTGGGAGCGCACCAACGGCTCCCTCCGACCTCACCGCCACCGCCACCGGCAGCAGCACGATTGACCTCGCTTGGACCGACGCGAGCAGCGACGAGACCGGCTTCAAGATCGAGCGCAGCCTAAACGGCAGCTCCGGTTGGACGCAGATAGGCACCGCCGCAGCAGACGCCACCAGCTACACCGACGCGGGACTATCCGCCGCAACTGCCTACTACTACCGCGTGCGCGCCTACAACACCTACGGCAATTCCGCCTATTCTGCTTCTGCCAACGACGCGACCGACGCCGCTCCCACCGTGGGTGCCGGGCGCTACGTTGGCAGCGGCGCGGCGGCGATGTTCTGACGAGACGACAATAACAAGGGCGCACTATGAGCGAAAAACTTACACTGACCGACGAGATGATTGTCATTGCCGAGGCACTCGGCGAAATGAAAGGGAGGCTGGAGAAAATCGAGGGCGAGTTCACGACGCAGGCGAAGCCGCTCGAGGCCGCGGCGAGTGCGTTGCAGGCGTCGCTTGCCGGCATCAAGACGCTCCAGTTCCACGTCCTTGACAATAACCTGGGCGCCTTGTCGGCGCGGGTTGAGGAACACCGCACGGCAATCGCGGAACAGGTCGAGACTATCGCCGCCGGTCTTCAACGCGCGGACGCCGATCTTGCCGCGACGCTCGGCAGGACGGCCGACGAAACGCGCGGGCAGATCGCGGAGCTTCAAAAGCAAATCGGCCAGGTCGCGACGCAGTTCGCGCGGCAGCTTGAGCGCGTCGAGCTTGAGGCGGTCGCGAAGGCAAAGGAGTTCGCGGTCGTGCCGGGTCCGGTCGGGCCGGCGGGTCGAAGCATCACGGGGCGCGGGCAGTTTGCGCCGGGGACGAAGTACGCGGCCGGCGACGTGGTGTCTTTCGTCGGCGGATCGTACTTGTCGAACGCCGATGGCAACGACGAAAAGCCGAGCGCGAAGTCGCAGCGGTGGACGCAGCTTGCCGCGCGCGGTCCTGGCGGCGGGGCTGGCGACATCAAGGCGGTCGCTGGCATCGACGCAAACTTGCAGGCGTTTCTCGCGAGTGCAACGTCGGCGAATCTCGCGGCCGCGGTCAGCGACGAGACCGGAAGCGGATCGCTCGTCTTTGCGACATCGCCGACGCTTGTCACGCCGGTTCTTGGTGCTGCGACCGGAACGTCGATTGTTCTCGGCGGGGCGACCGGCGGGGCAACCTCCGGTGTCGTAAACGCAAAGGGATTTAAGATCGACGGAGTGGACGTTGCGACATCCACCGACACATACTGGAACGCGAGTGGAGGCGGGATTGATTACAGCGCCGGCCCGGTTACGCTTGGGCACGCTACGGCGTCGCTTGCGCTGGGTGCCGCCACGGAGACCCTGACCATCGCGGTGACGGCGGCGGGGGCTGGCACGATCACGGCGGGAGGGACCAACCAGCGGATCGACCTGTTACCAACCGGCACCGGCTGGGTAAACATGAAAGGCGCGCAGTCCTCTGGCAGTGCTGGAACGCAAACGTCCCTTTACTTGCAATCGAACGACGCAAGCCCAGTCGCCCTGAGTTTTTCCTACACGGGGAGTGCGACGGCGGCAGATCGTCGTTGCACGATTGAGAGTTACGACAACGCGGTAGGGGAAATCCCGCTCGTGTTAAATCCAAACGGCGGCTTGCTGTTAGTCGGCACGACAACGAACAGCGCGAACGGTAAGATTCAACTGGCTGTTCACACCGCCAGTACGGGCGGGATCGGATTCGGCGCGGATGTCAATCTCTATCGAAGTCAGGCCAACGTGCTGAAGACCGATGACGCGTTTATTGTCGCCGACACCACCGCCAGCACGTCCACTTCCACGGGCGCGCTTGTGGTCTCTGGCGGCGTGGGCGTCGCGGGCAACATCAACACAGGCGGCACCCTGCGTTTCAGCACCAACGCCAGCCTTCCCGGTACGGGCAGCATGGGCATCAATGCCACCTATGGGCTAAACCTTTACGCATCCACTGGGAGCAGCTATGACTTAATGGTCTTTAGTGCTGCGGGGACCGGCCTGTTCTCCAATGCTACCGGCACCAGCAACTTGAAGGCGTGGGGCGACCTCAACATCTCAGGCACCACCGACAGCACCGACAAGGACACGGGCGCGCTGGTCGTGGAGGGCGGGCTTGGCGTTGAGAAGGCTATTGTCACCGGAGGCGCTATCACCACCGCCGCGCCCACAACTGGCACCGCTGGCGCGTGGAAGTTTGGCATCCGTGTCGCCGCCACCACCACCCTCGACACCACCCAATACATCCAACTCGATGTTGGCGGCACCCTCTACAAGCTGGCCGTCGTAACCGTCTAATCAATTACTATGAGCGCAATCGCAATCACACCCGTCGAGGTCTGGACGTCTTCCGGCGTCAAGACCGCCACCCAGTTCGCCGTGCGTTACGTCACGTATCGCAACGGCCCCTCAGTCGCGGACACGCAGTTGCTGGATGCCAATGGAGCAGAAGTCGCCAGCCAGACCGTCGAGGCCACGACCGAGCAGACCGACACTTGGACCGACGACGCCGACTTCTACGCCATCCTTGCCGAAAACGCCGGTTTGACGCCGGCCTAGTAACATGAACCGCGAAGAAGCCGTCCGAATCATCATCACGCTCCTTAATCGCCTCACGCTCAGTCCGGCCGAGGCATACGCCGCCGGTGAAGCGGTCAGGGCACTACAGGCGCCGCCGGTAGCGGCGACCGAGGCGGCGGAAAAGTGAACACAACCTCGATTCGCGCGGCCTTTACGTCCTGGCCGCATTGCGTCGCGACGTATGTCTGCCTGATCGGCGCTGCGTGGTTGCTCGCTTTCGGTTGGAAGCCCGACCGATCTCGCGACCCCGTTCCGGTCGTGTCGGAAAAAGCGGGGCACGACGCGCGCGTGTTCGCCGAGGCAAGCGGCGGGCGCGTGTTCTGGGTCAACCACACCGGCTCGATGAAGCCGCTCCTACTCGGCGGCGAATTTGTTGTCGTCGTCTCCAGGTGGCCGGCGCGCCCCGGCGACGTCATCGGCTACTGGCCGACCTTCCGCACCGAGACCGGGAATCCGCTTGTTCACCGCGTCGCCGCCGAAGACAAGGACGGGCTGATTCTCTCCGGCGACTCCGCGCCGCACACCGAGTCCTGGGCGCGCGTAACGCGCGACAATTACATCGGCACGGTGGTCGCGATTTACAGGCCGGCAACTAAGGCGGATTAGACAAAGCGCACAAGGGCGAGACCATGCGACAAGCCCTTGCAACCGCCACCTTGCTCGTTTTGACGGGCTGTTCTACACCGTCGGGAGGGGCGCGCTGGTACGCCCCGGCAACGTGGTTCTCTCACGCGCCCGCGGATACGGTTGACCGGGCGCAAAACAAGGAGGAGTCCGCCCGCCATGCCGTCGTCAAAGCCGCCCAACGTTCCGCGCACTCGACCGCGAGTGCCCTTGCCGCCGCCCCAGCTTCCCGGCCCGTGGCCATCGCTGCCGATTCTAACGCTGCCACCGTTGCGCTCCTTGATCAAGCCGCGGGGCCGATGCAAGCGGAAGACCTCGCCAGGCTCCGCGCCACCGTCGCGGGACTCCTAAGCGAGAACGCGGAAATCCGGGCGAAGGCGGAAGCGCAACGCGCGGCAGACGCGCGGAGCGTCGGCGAAGTAAGCGCGGCACTCGCCAAAGCCGAAGCAGCAAGTGAAGCGGCGGCGGCAAAGCTGCGCACGGCTTACGAGCGCGAGAACGCCCTCGCGAACGAACTCCGAACCCAGCGCGCGTTCTTGTGGATCGCCGCCGCGGTTGCCCTGCTCCTAGCCGCCGGTTGGGTTTACGCGCGTTTTGCGCTCGGGGGAATACCTAACGCCGTGGGCGCCGGGCTCTCCCGTTTAAGGGCGGCGAATCCGCAGGCCGGGGAGCTGGCGACAAACATTTTTGACCAACTACTGAACCGCAACGAGCAAGAGCGGATTTCCCGCGCCGCACGATGAGCACCGCGCAAAAGGACTGGATTTCAAGATGGCTCCCGCTGCTGGTGGCCATCGCCGCCAACATCATCACCATCGCCTACTCCTACGGGAAGCTCGAGCAGCGACTCACGCCCATCGAGGAGTACACGCGGGTGTACACTTACGAGAGAGCCGCGGCGAACTTCGTCACGCGTGTCGAGTTCGTCGCCACCACGGCGCACAACGACAAAGAGACCGACGAGCTAAAGCAGGCACTTAGGGAGATCAACCAGAAGCTCGACAGGCTCGTCGAGCGTTCGTCGCGATGAGTACCGCGATCCGCATCCCCAACCCGACATTCCCAGCGGAGGCGATTGTCGGGCCGAAGAACCCACTGCCGGTCGTCATCTCGCAGCAGACCGCCTTCGGTGAGGTGTTGAGTGCGCCAATCACGCCCTTTGTCCAGGCGACCGCGGCCTATAACCTGATTCCGGCCAATATCCGCACTTACACCGCGACCGGGGGTGGCGCGACCGCAAGCGGGAACGAGTTCGTTTGTACCACCGGCACCAGCGTGGGCGGATACGGCACAATCCGCTCGGTCAGGTCGGTGAATTACAAGGGCGGCATGGGCGCGGTCTTTCGCGGCACCGGCCGCTTCACTGCCGGGGTCGCCAACAGCATCCAGGGCGTCGGCTTCTTCAACGTTGGGGATGCCTATCTCTTCGGCTACAGCGGCGCAGACTTTGGCATCATCTACCAGCACGGGGGACTCCAAGAGGTGCGCACCATCACCGTCACGGGCGCGTCGGGCGGCAGCACCAACCTGACGCTGACGCTAAATGATACAGAGTACACGATCCCGCTGACGGCCGGCACTACCGCGCACAACGCCTTTGAGATTACCGAATGGCTGGCCGGCAATCAAACAGCCTGGAACGCCTACCAAAACGGAGCGACGGTGGTGATCTCCGCTGCGTCGGACGGCCCGAAGTCGGGCGAGTACGCGTTCACCCACGGGTCGGCAACCGGCGGCATCGCGCAGACGACCGCGGGCGTGAGCAAGACGACCGAATTTTATCCGCGGTCGGAATGGAACAGGGACACTTGCGACTGGATCGACCCGACGCTGGGGAATGTTTACCAGATCAAACTTCAGTACCTCGGCTACGGGGCGATCTCGTTCTTCGTCGAGTCCCCGTCCACTGGCGACTTTACGCTGGTCCATGTCATCGAGTACGCGAACAGCGCGACGACGCCCAGCGTGGGCAACCCGTCGCTGCGCTGCGGCCTTTTCGCCGCATCGCTCGGATCGACCACCAACCTGACGGTTGCGTCTGGCAGTTTCGCGTCCTTTGTCGAGGGCACACCCGGCCGCACGCGCAACCCGCGCGCCACATCAAACAATAAGTCGGTCGGCACCACCCTGACGAATATCCTCACGCTGCGGACGCGCGACGTTTTCGGCGGCAAGGCGAACCAGGTCGAGATTGAGCCTGTTATCCTTACCGCCTTTACCGAGTCGGCGAAGGGCGCGAAGGTCGGCGTTTACACAAACGCCACCCTGGGGGGAGAGCCGAATTATTCCTACCTCGGCGCCGCAACGCTAGTCTCCGAGGTGGACACCGCGGCAACCACCGTTGACGGCGGAAATCCGCTGCTTGAGTTCCAGATTGCGGCGAACTCCTCCGCGGTGATCGACCTCTCGCCCTTGCGGATTCGCATCCCGCCCAATGTCCGGCTGACCGTAGCCGCCGCCGTCAACAGCGGTGCGGCGTCCGCGGTCGGTATCGGCCTGTCCTGGTATGAGGATCTATGACGATCCGGCCTATTGTTAGAAGAAGATGAGCACCCACGCCCTGTTCCAAACGCAACGGCCCGAATCAATCGTGCCGATTGACTCGTTGATCGACACGCTCAACGGGTTGATCTCGTCCGTCTCGGTCATCTCGGTCGGGCCGGCGCTCGGTCACGGGATGATCATCGACCGGGTGACGTTGCAGCAGGTCAAGGCGTGCGCGGAGAAGTACACGGGCGGGCTCAAGGTTAAGCTCAACCACTCCGGCAAGGTCGATGCGATTGTGGGCTTCCTTAATGCGTTTCGGATTAGCCAGGACGGGCGCAAGCTGCTTGCCGACTTCCACATCCTCGACAACACGCCCTACCGCTCATACATCTTCGAAATTGCCAAGAAGATGCCGGAGTCTTTCGGACTCTCGATTGCGTTCTCCGGTCTCGCCGAGGTGCGGGAGGGCGTAACCTACGCGCGGTGCTCCGAGATCTACAGCGCCGACGTGGTTGATCAACCCGCGGCCAATCCTGGCGGGCTCTTTGATCGCCGCTTTGACGAATGGTCAAAGGCAAGGGCAGGCAACGCGCCCATAAGCGCGCCCACGCCCGCAACCAAACCCAACATGGAAAACGAAATTCTAAGTCAGATCGGCAAGATGATCGACGACAAGCTCGCCGCCGTCTCTGCCTCGTTTGACGCCAAGCTCGAAGCCCTCAAGGGCGACGCAGAGAAGGCGTACTCCCAGATCACCGAAATCTCCAAGCTCGCCGACGCCGCTGCCGACAAGGCTGCGTTCGCCGCGGTCAAGGAGTTTGCCAAGACGCTCGGTGCTCCTGCCGGTGCCGCCGCGGCTCCCTCCGCGCCTCCCGCCGCCCCCGTGGTCAAGAAGTTCGAGGAACTCGTCAAGGAGCATCCCGAATACGCGACCTCGAAGGCGAAGGCTCAGGCCGCGGTCATCGCCTCGCATCCGGCCGAGTACACCAACTACCGCGCCCGCTGCATGAGCGGCGAAATCATTCTCTTCTAACCTCAACCCATTTCTAAAATGGCTACTTCAAACTATGGTCCGCGCGCTTACCTCGCCAACGCGGCGATCAGCGCCTTCCGCGGCGTCGTTCTCTCCAACAACGGCGGCGTCGGTCTTGCCGTCAACACGGCGATCCCCGACGGCTTCGCTCTCATTGATACCGCCTCCGGCGATTACGTCTCCGTGCGCGGATTCTTCGACGGCCAGACCCAGAAGGGCGTCATCACTGCGTCTCCCTGCACCATCGGCGATCTGCTCTACGCTGGCGCCACCGGCTACGTTTCACCCACTGGCACCGTCGTCGTCGGGAAGGCTCTGACCACGACCGGCGGCGCCGCCAACGCGGCCAACGGCTCGGTCATCGAGTTCATCCCGCGGGTCAGCTAACCCTCTACCTAATTACCAGCCATGTATTCCAATACTGCTGCCGTCTTCCGCGCCGATCTCACCAACTCCCTCGTTGAACAGGCGAGCGAGTGGGAGTCCGGTCTCATCGGGATGCGCGCCCTTCCCGTCATCAACGTGCCGGCGAAGGCGGGCCAATACCCGATCTTCAATCTCGCCGCCGGCAACCTCCTTCGCAACGAGGTCAAGGCGCGCGCGCCCTACGGGGCTTTCCCCCGCGGCACGAACGCATTCGACCAGGGCACCTACGCCTGCACCGAGTGGGGTTACGAGTCGCCGGTTGACGACACGATCAAGCTCGATATGGCGCGTTACTTCGACGCCGAAGTCCTCGCCTCCAAGCTCGCGATGCGCAAGGTCGCCCTCGGTCACGAGGTCCGCGCCGCCGCGTGCATCAACTCGACGACCCTCTGGGGCACGTCCACGAACAGCTCGACCGCGTACACCATCGCGAACATCGCGACGTTCGACATCGGGCTCGACGTTGAGGAAGCCCTCGAGCGGCTCCGTGCGAAGGGCGAGAACGCCAACAACGCGACCGTGATCATGTCGGCCGCGGTCTTCCTCCGCGCCCGCGCGAGCACGAAGTTGCAGAACCGCCTCCGCGGTATCGGCGTCTCCTCGGACACGATCCTCAACGTCTCGGAGCAGGCGGTTGCCGAAGCTCTCGGCGTCAAGGAAGTGCTCGTCGGCCGTTGCTACTACGACGGCTCGCTCGAAGGGGCGACGTACTCCTCGACCGCGATCTGGGGTAACACCTACGTCTGGGTGGGCAACATCGGCACGGGCGGCGGCGTCCAGAACATGTTCGGGGGCGGCGGCGCCTTCACGCTGAACTGGGGCCAGTACGGTCCTCCGCTCTCCGTCGAGACCTATCGCGACGAGCCGATCAAGAGCGACATCGTTCGCTCCGCTCAGTACGTGACCGAGAAGGTCGTCAACGCCAACGCGGGCACGATCATCGCGACCCAATACAGCTAAGTTTTGGTGTGTTGTCATAGGGGTGAGAGGGCGCCTGGCTGCACGGGCGCCCTCTTTGTTTTTTGACGGATCGCGGTGCGCATGCGTCTTTCGCTTTGCGTCATCTGCGGGAACGAGGAAGCCATCATCGAGCGGTTCCTCGACTCATTCGCCCCGGCGTTCGATGAGTTGTCCCTCGTGAGGGCGGTCGGTACGGCGACGCCCGATGCGACCGAGAATCGCGCGCGGGCGTGGTGTGAAAAGGCCGGCAAGGCGTTCGTGTTCTCCGAGTATCGCAACGACCCGGAAACGAACTTCGCCCACGTCGATAACTTCGCGGCCGCACGCAACGCCTCATTCGCGCAGGCAACGGGCGATTGGCTCGTATGGGCCGATTGCGATGACATGCTCTCCGAGCCCGAGAAACTTCGCGGCGTGCTCTCTTCGCCCGACGTTGGCGCCCTCGTGCGCTTCCCTTACGATGTAATCGGGACAAACAAGCAACCGATGCGGGAGCGCGCCATCAAGCGCGAGACATTCCACGCCGGCAATCGCTGGGTGTTTGCCGTACACGAGAACCTGCGGGTCGCCCCCGGGACGGCGGTCTCGGACGCGCCCTTGCCGCTCTGGGTGCATCAACCGAAGGTCGTTGGCCAGGCGAACCGCAAGCGCAACAAGTCGATCCTTTCGCGTGCGCTCGGCGGAACCTCGGCAAATTACTTCTACCTGCACCAAGAATGGTTTTGCGAGGGCAACAAGCACAACGCCGAGAAGTTCGGCCGGCTCGCGCTCGGATTCCCCGACCTCGAGCTTTCTTTCCGCTACGAGACCAATCTGAATCTCTGCCGCCTCGCCGCCGATACGGACGACGCCCTGCAGTACGCGCTCGCCGCGCACGCCGTTTTCCCGTGGTGCCGGGAAGCGTTCGCCCTCCTGACGCTGACGATGATCGACCGCAAGGATTACGACCGGGCGCTCTTCTTTGCGCAGCGTATGGACGCGACCCCGTTGCCGACGCCCGACCGCTTGCCGTGGACGCACGAGCCGAAGTGGTACGGGTGGGCGGCGACCGACCTCCTTGCCCGCTGCCTCCGGCTCAACGGGCGCCCCGACGACGCCAAGGCGACGCAACGGCGCGACGGCAAGCCGCTCGTTTCGCTTATCCACGCCACCCGCGGACGGCCGACGCAAGCCGCACAAGCCCGCAACAACTGGCTCAACCTGGCGGCGAACGCGGCGCGAGTGCAGCACGTCTTCTGTGTCGATGCCGACGACGCCGACTCGGTGAGACTGGCGCGCCAGTACGAGCACGTCGTCAGCGACGGCAAGTCCTGCGTCGCGGCCTGGAACCTCGGCGCCGCCTATTCCTCCGGCGACTTGATCGTGCAACTCTCCGACGACTGGGTGCCGGTGCCGGGCTGGGATGCAAAGCTCGCCGCGGCAATCGAGCGCGCCGGCAAGACGCCGAAGGATCGGTTTGTCGTGGCGGTCGGCGACGGCACGCGGACGGACGACCTTCTTTGCATGGCGATTTGCTCGCGCGCGCGCTGGCGGGCGCAGGGCCGGCAGCTCTTCTCGCCGGAATACGAGTCTGTGTATTCCGACAACGAGTTCGCGCACCGGGCCTGGCGTGACGACGTAGTGATCGACGCGCGCGAGGAGATTGTTTTCGAGCATCTGCACCCGGCGTTCGGCAAGGCGGCAATGGACGAGACCTACGCCCACAACAACAAGCGGGAGCGCTACGAGCGCGGTGAGGCGACATTCAAGCGGCGCAACCCTGACGCCTTCAAATGAGCGACACCACCACCATCGACACCGCGGCCACCGTTCGCGCCGACTTCCCGACGCTCGTCCGCACCTATTGCGCCTTCCGCCTCGGCGACAACCTGGCGCACCTCCATTTCCTGCGCGCGATGGCGAAGGCGTATCCGTCGATCCACTTCCAACACGCCGCCCTTCGGCACTACCTGCCGCAGATGGTCGAGGTCGTCGCCGACCTGCCGAACCTTTCCCTGCGCGATATCATGGCGTGCAAGGGCGAGCCCGGCATCAACGCCTGGAAGAACACGGCCGGCTTCTGGGAGAACCACGCGCAGAAGGGGGATTACGCCGACTTCATGCTTGAGTGGTTTCGCCTGCTCGCCGGCCGCATGGGGCTTGAGTCGCCGCTTGAGAAGCCAGCGGACTTGCTTTTCGACTACCCGGCGCTTGACCCAAAGAACCGCGTTGACTCGGGGCTCACGCTGCACCCGCAGGCAATCACCTTTGAGGACTTCGACTTTCTCGTGGTCAACTCGGTGCCGATGTCGGGACAATGGCGCGGCGCGGACTGGACCGACCTTAATACGCTGACGCAATCGCTCGCCCAGCGGTACTACACGATCTGCACGCGCTCCTGCGGCATCGACGTGCCGGCAACCGACCGCATCCCGGGCTTCACGGTCTCGGACATCGGCGCGCTCTCCTGCTACGCGCGCAAGGGCATCATCATGGTCTCGACCGGCCCGTCGTGGCCGACGCTCAACATTTGGACGGCCGACCTCTTTCGGGTGGTGCTGATCGACAACGAGCGACTCGGACTCACGAGCAACACGCACCACTGCCGCACGGCGCGCGACGCGATGCGCGCCCTCAAGACCGCCGGATTCCTATGACCTACAAGCAACAACTCACGGAGGCGATGACCGCGCTCGCCGCGGACGGTCGCCGCCGGTTCATCGGCTACGGACTGAAGCACGGTCGGGCCGGCGGTACGCTTGCGGGCGCGAAGCCGGAGCAGATAATCGAGACGCCGGTCGCCGAGAACTTGATGGCCGGAATCGCCATCGGGCAATCGCTCGCCGGGTTGCTCCCCGTGCTTTACTTCGAGCGGTTCGACTTCGTTCTCAACGCGGCGGACGCAATCGTGAACCACCTCGACGCGGCCGAGAAGATTTCCCGCGGGCAGTTCAAGCCGGCGGTCATCATTCGGGTCGTGGTCGGCAACCGCACCAAGCCGCTCTTCACCGGCCACACGCACACGCAGAACTTTTCGGATGCGTTTCGCGCGATGGTGGGCTTCCCGGTGATCGAGCTGACCCCGCACAAGTCGCCCGCCTCGATCTATTCCGCGGCGGCAATGGCGCAGCAGGGCGGCGTTTCGACGATGCTCGTTGAGTTCAAGGATCTTCTATGAACCACACCGCCGAATCGCTCGTCGCCTTCGAGCAACGCATCAAGGCGCACTTTGCCGCGGGCGAGCTTCCGTTCCTCGTGCATCTTTCGGGCGGGAACGAGGCCGAGCTGCTCGACATCTTTAAGCACGTCCGCACCTGCGACTGGGTGTTCTCCGGGCACCGGAGCCACTATCACGCGCTGCTCAAGGGAATCCCCGAATCCGAGGTTGAGGCCGCAATCGTCCGCGGCGACTCGATGTTTATCTTCGACCGCGAGCGCCGGTTCTACACGAGCAGCATCCTCGCGGGGACTTGCGCAATCGCGTGCGGCGTTGCCCTGGCAATCAAGGAAGCCGGCGGAAGCGAGCGGGCCTGGTGCTTCCTTGGCGACGGCGCCGAGGACAACGGGCACTTTGCCGAAGCCGTCCGCTTTGCCGACGCGCGCGAGTTGCCGCTGACCTTCGTGATCGAGGACAACGACCGCCAGGTAGATACCGGCTTTGAGGAGCGGTGGGGACATTGGCTGCGCTTCGATTGGCCGGAGGGGCGCGTGATTCGATACACCTACGAGCCGACGTTCCCGCACGGTGGCGCCGGCCTTCCACCGGGCAGCGTGAAATTCAAAACGGAGGCGGTCGCGCGCTTTTTATCCCGATGACCTTCGTACCGAAACAATCCGAGCAGGGAATCTGGGACTGCTTCCACTCGGTCTTCAGTAGCAGGCGCCAGCGAATGTCGTTGAACTCGACGCCGCGGCGCCTTGCGGTCGGTTCGCGCGACCCGCTCGACCTTCTCGGCTTGGTGGAGGCTACCCAGTGAAAGCCGCGGTGCTGACGGAACTCAACGCGCCGCTCGACGTGGCTGACGTGGAACCGCTTCCCTTGACCTATGGGCAGGTTTTAACGCGAATCGTCGTCTCGGGTATATGCGGGGCGCAACTCGCCGAGATACGCGGGGAAAAGGGCAATGCGCGGTACTTGCCGCACCTTCTCGGGCATGAGGGTTTCGGCATTGTCGAGGATGTCGGGCCGGCTGTCACTCGGGTAAAGCGCGGCGACCGCGTGGTCGTACACTGGCGCAAGGCCGCGGGCATCGAGTCGCCGCTGCCGCTCTACCGCTACCGCGGGAGCACGATCACGAGCGGGCGAAACATCACCTTCGCCGAGCAGTCCGTCTGCTCCGAGAACCGGGTGACGCCCATCCCCGCCGACACGCCGCCGGAGCTTGCTGCCCTCTTGGGGTGCGGGCTTTCGACCGCGCTTGCTACCGTCGAGCGCGAGGCGGCGATGAAGCCCGGCGAGACCCTCCTCGTGGTCGGTCTTGGCGGACTCGGCGTCAACCTGCTCCGTGCCTCAAAATTGATCCACGCCTCGCGCGTCGTCTGCGTCGATGTCCACGAGGGCAAGCGCCGGGTTGCCAAGGAGAACGGCGCGACCTTCTGCAACGCCTCCAGCGAGTCGATTCGCGCGGTGCTGGAGTCGGTCGGGTGCGGTTGCGGTTGCGACGTGGTGATCGACACCGCTGGCACCTCGGAAAGCATCCGGCGCACGCTGCCCTGGGTCGCGCCGTCCGGTCGCTTCGTAATGATCGGCCAGCCGCCACCGGGCGCCTCGGTCGAAATCACGAACGCCTCCGAAATGTTCGCGGGCGAGGGCAAGCGGATCATCGCGACCCAGGGCGGGGGCTTCCGGCCAGACCTCGACATCCCGCGCTACTTGCGGCTCTACGAATCGGGCGCGCTCTCGATTGACGGGGTGATCACGCACCGCGTCGCGCTCGACAACATCAACGCCGGAATCGACCTCGTGCGCGCGGGCGGGGCAAGCCGGGTCTTGGTCGAATGTGGCACCCAGTAAACAAACCGCCGTCGCTCCCGCACTCGGCGCGGATTTGGGTTTTTTGCCCTTCTTACGACCCGCCAAGGGTGCGGCCGATGACGGTCGATCTGCTTCCCTTCTGCTATGATGCAACGTATTGGTACCCGCCCGCCACCGAGCCTCCGGCCGAACCGAATGAAGCCCGGCGACCGTGACCCCGACGAGCGCTTCGCCGTCCGGGCTATCTGTTTTTCCCTCGCCGTCGCTTTCTGCGCTCTTGCGTCGGTCTTTGCCGTTTCGACGTAGAGTATATGGCGGTCTCTGATTTCGGCACGACTCAACTGGCGACGGACGCGCTCGCCATCTCCGGTTCTGACGGGACCGGCGGCGAGGCGTTCGGGTACTCAGGCGTCACGTATTACGGGGTCTTCGCCGAGCTGAACCGCGACCTCTTCATGGACGCCGTGGGCTTTAAGGACGAGCGGCAGATGGTGCTCCTCTTCCCGCGGGCATCGCTGACGGCGGGAATCACCGTCAACGACCGAATTTACCGCGCTTTTGACTCGACGACGTACCAGGTCGTCAAGGCGAACACCGACCAACAGTGGCACGAGGCGACGCTGCGGAAGGAGTTTGAGGTGACGTGACGCCGTACCTCGTAATTGATTCGGCGCGGCATCGAAACGCGATGAACCAGCTCGTGACGCAACTCAACGCGGACGGGCGGCAGTTGCTCAAGGAAGAGATGCGCCTTTTGCTGCGCGACATCATCCGGTTCACGCCGCCGAAGTCGCACGCGCAGGGGCGCAACGCGATCAAGGGCGATCTCTTCGGCGGGAAGAAGCGGCTCAAGAAAGTGCAGGGCACGGTCGGCATCTTCCAGCGAATCGGCACCTCGGCGCTAGTTCCGCCAAGGAAGGACGGCGAAACCGTCGGTGTACGCCTCGGCTGGGAGCAGTCGAAGACTATCCGCATCTTCAAGAAGTTCTGGCGCCCGAACGCCTCCGTGCAAGAGATGGAGAAGTTCTACAAGCAGTTCCAGAACCCGCGCACCGGGCGCCCGGGGTGGGTCACGCGCAGCGTGATCGGCCGTTGGAAGGTGCAGGATCAGATGTGGGTGAGCGACGCCGCCGCGAATCGCTTTTTCCGCTACCTCGCGCAGCGGGTAGGGTATGCCAAGGCTGGTTGGATCAAGGCCGCAAAGGCGGTCGGGCTCGACCTGCCGGGCTGGGTGATGCGGCACGAGGCTTACAGCAAGGGCGGATACAAGCCTCCGCGGCCGAGCGACATGTCAATCGAGGCAATCTGCCGCACGGCGAAGATTCCGAATTACTTCGAGCGGCATGTCCTCCCGGCGATGCGCTCCCGCGTCCGCTCCTTCGTAAAGGAAGCCGGACGCCTCCTCGCTGGCGGCAAGTCTCGCCGGAAATCCTTCTCGGGCACCGCAACCGGCGCCGCCGACTGACGACCATGCCGATCTCAACATTCTACGACCACGAGGCGAACTGGCTCGCCGCCGTCCTCACCGTCTTGCAGGGCGGCGGAACCGGCGTGCCAACGATCAATATCCAGACCGCGCAGTCGATGACGATCTCCCGTTCGCCGCGGATCGAGGTCGAGGTCGAGTCCGACGAGCAGGCGAGCACGCAAATGGATAAGGTGACCGGCGGCGAGTGGTTCTACTCGCACCGCGCGGCCACGGTCGTGACCCGCATCGTCACCAACCGGACGGCGGTGACCGCGCAGAACCACGGCAGCATACGGGCGCGGGTTCGTTGGCTCTTTTCCCGCGAGGCGCAGAAGTTTGCGAGCCCGGCCGTCACGCTTTACCAGACCCTCGACATCCAGTCGCAGTCGTCGGTCTTCGTGCGCGACCCCGACGAGGACCGGGAGGACGTGACCGAGTTCCGCCACCGCATCGAGTACGGCATTATCGGCACCTCCGTTCCGACCGTTTGACGTTCCGTTAAATTTGAAGCCTTCAAACAATGGCCATTCCCTACCTTTCATCTACTTCGTTCCCCTACGGCTCGCGCGTCGTGACCTTCAATTACTCGGGCGGCGGAACCGGCGCCGTCATCCTCGAAACCTTTGAGGCGTCGGAGCCGACGGCTGAAATCGCGCGACAGACCGAACTCGGCGCGCCGAATGGGTTTGCCCTGGTCGCCGAAGCCCGCACCGCGTCGGCGGTCGCGCAGCTTGCCACCACGTCGGCAACGTACATCCAGCGAGGCGACACTTGCTCGGTGTCTATCACGACCGGGAGCGCGATCACGTTCGTCGTCACCCAGAACTCGAATCCCGAAGCCGCGCGCGAGACGAAGAAGCAGAACCTCACCCTGCGCGAGGTGATCTGAGGGCGCCACGATGAGCCCGGACGAACTCTGGGCGCAGAAGTACGCCGCCCGGCACGCCGAGGAATTGGCGAAGGAGGAGGCGCGCCGCGAGCAGGCGTTCCTCGATGTCCCGTTGCTCGTGGCCGGCGAACCGCTCCGCGCCATGACGCCCTACGACTTGCTCCTCCTCAACGGAGCCGAGTCGCCCTTCGTCTGCGCGGGCGACATGACCGCGGAGCACGTCGCCATGTTCTACTGGGTGCAACACGCCGAGAACGACCGGAGCGATACCTGGCGCAACCGCCGCACGCGCGACCGGCTGGTCAAGCGGCTCGCGTCGCGGCAGTACCTTGAGCTAGTCGCCGCCGGCCGCGATTACGTCGAGGAGACGTTCCTCGACGCACCGCGCGGCGCCACGACTGCCGACCGCCGACCGCTCGGAACCTGCTTCCTTGCGCCGCTCGTCGTCAACCTGGCGCTCGCGACCGGCTGGTCACAGGCCGAGATCATGGGCACACCGTTGCCGCGGCTGTTCCAGTACTTCAAGGCCATCCGGGCGAAGAACGAGGGCAAGGAGTTCGTCGATACGTCGCCCTCCGACCGAATCACCGGGGACTTCCTCTCCGAACTCAACGAGCTAATCAACGCGCGCAACTGACATGGCGTTCATCGCAGAAGTACGAGCCAAGCTGGGGCTGGATACTGAGGAGTTCCGGCGGAAACTCACTCAGGCAACGGCCAACGTGGGCGAGGCGGCGGGCGACATGAACCGAAAGCTAAAGCGCGCTTTCGGTGCAGGTGACGTGTTCAAGGGGATGCTGCAAGGTCTCGGCATCGGCACCGTTCAGTCGGTCGTTGACAAGATCGTCGGCGGTTTTGCGGCGGCGGCGGAAGAGGCAAAGACGATTGCAGAGATGGCGGCGGAAACGCTCGGCATTTACCAGCGTATATTCGCCTCGCGCAGAACCGACGAGCAGAACCTTGCCGTGAACCTCAAGGAGCAGGCCAGGCTTCAAAAGGAACTTGAGGGAACAAGGGGACGGACGGAAATGCGCAGGATGTACGGTCCCGGCGGTGCGTACACGGCGCGGTTTGATGTCCCGGCGAACGTAAAGCGCGCGAAGGAAATTGACCTCGAGCTTGCGAAGCTGTCCGAGGAAGAGAACAAGCTCAAAGACAAGATTAAGAAAAAGACCGAGGAAACCAGCAAAGAGGAGGGGAAGAAAGCCGAGGAGTTGCAGAAGGCGCGGGAACAACTCGCCACAACCGAGCAGGCGAACCTCGCCAAGCAGCAGACGACCGAAGAGCAAATCGCCACGCTCGAGGAGCGACGCAGCGACATCCGGGCGACTATCGCATTAAGCGGCGACGAGGACTTGTCGCTCGCACAACAGGTCGCGAAGATTGATGGCGAAATTCTCGACCTCGAAAAGCAGCGCAGGGAGGAGGCGAAACGAATCGCCGAGCAACGGGAGCGCGAGACGAAGGCACTCGCCGAGGCGCAAGACCGACTGTCTAAGGTCGAACGATCCGCCGACCGCGCGTTCGAGGACCGTTCCGCCGTGACGCTCGCCGACGTTGCTGGCGGCAAGTACGGCACCACGCAAACACAGAAGGCGCGCGCAAAGGAAATTCAGCGTCTCGAAAATCAATCCCGCCGCCAGCGCGCAATGGGTTTTGAGGCGGAAGCGTTCGAGAGCACTAGTCGCGCGCTCAAGCTCCGGGCGGGCATGTACCAACTCGGCGACTCGGAGCGCGACCCGATGCTCGAGGCCAAGAGCGCGATCATCGAAAGCGAGCAGCACCTCGCCGAGATACGCGCCAGCCTCAAGGTCGTGCAGCCGGGCGGGGGAAATACAAAATGAGCGTCACCTACTACGTTGGAAGCGGGCAAGCCGCCTTTACTGCGGTCGCGACTATCGGGCTCCCGGTCTGGGAAAAGCCATTCTACGACGTAAACTCAAAGCTTGTTTTTCGGCAACGCTTCATGCAGGCCGCGGCGAACTGGGAACCGACCGCGCTGAATGTCACCTATCCCGCGCACGGCAGCTACGGGGTGCCGACCTCCTCGAGCTACTACCTCGTCTCGGAGGAGAACTTCGCCGACGAGCGCGCCGGCCTGCTTACCTGGGATCGCGTTTACGCCACCGTGCCGGCCGCTCGGACGGAATACACCGCAATCGCGTTCCAGTATCCGGCGGTGCTCACGATTCCCGTCGTCACCGGGTCGTACCAGAACTTTACCAGCTTCGGCTACGCTGGCGTGGATCGGGTTTACATCGACGCATCTTCGTCGATTTCTTTCTCCCGCGGCGACATGGCGGCGGTCTCCTACCGCGTGGCGATTTCGGGCACGACCACGCAGATCAACAACTTGGTCGAGGTGCGCGAAATCGGCCTTTCCGGCGGCATCATCGCCGACCTCCCACCGAACTTTTTCGACGCGACGATCACGGTCACGCGGCAAATCGCCCGCGCCATCCGCACGACCGGCCGCGCGCAGGCCAAGACGCTCGTGGGGCGCGCCGCCATTGACTACTCCTACGTGCTGATCACGCCGGCCGTGACGCCGGTCTTCACGTTCAACTCGCGGCAGACTTTCACGCTCGACGGCCAGGAAGTCGATTACGTGAACTCGAAGACCATTCCGTCTATCTCCACCTACGCCGGGTACGTTTCGGGCGGCACGTTCTTTTACGCCGAGGACGACACTTGGGCGCGCTGGCTCGGCAACATCTACGAGAAGCGAAGCGTGCGGGTCGTTGCGCTATGAACAAGAGGGCGGCGAAGATTCCGAAGGTTCAGCGGGTGCCGCTCGCGTTCGCGCCGCTCGCAAAGGCGATCAACGACCTGATTGACAACCAAGGCGACGGGCTGACGGGGTTGCTTACGTTGCCGCCGTTGCGGTTGACGGCCGGGCCCGACGGCAACGCCATCCTCGAAATCGATATCCCCAGGCTAATCGAGAGGCTCTCCGATTCTCCGAAGGCGAAACCCGCTGGCGGTGGCGGTGGAGCTGGCGACCTTGAGGCTCGCGTCGCCTCGCTCGAAAGCCGCCTCTCCGGCTACGGCGCGCGGTCGATCTTCGTTTGCATCACCGGGACGCTCACCTCGATCACGTTCTTCACGAAGTAACCCGACATGAGCCAGCTCGTACAGGCGCATGCTTACGTGTACAACGACAGCGACAGCGGGCTGATCGACACGACCTACTGCCCGGATAACGTTGTCGGCGACGAGTGTCAGTCCGAGGCATGCTGGTTCGACTTCGCTTTCTCGGGCCAGAACACGACCTACACGAGCACCTACCTCGCTTTCACCTACCAGCTAAACAACATCTGCCCAGGCGAGACCGATTTCCGCCTTTTCTACGACGGCTACGGCACGGTGGGGAACATTTTTGAGGTGTATTTCGACGACGTGCTGGAGTGGCAGAGTCCGTGCACCACCGCGAGCAGCTCCCAGGATTTCACCGTTCCGGCCGGCACGCGCAAGGTGCGGTTCGTTGTATTCGGCTCCTGCTCCAGCTACGGCGACGTTTGGTCGATCCAGGGCGTCTGCCTATGACCTCGGGGCGCGTTTTCCGCATGACCCGCCGCGAGCTGGACGGCGCCTGCGCTGTCCGTCCGCCCGGCTTCTGCGCCGAGATTCGCACGCTCGGCACCTTCGACGGCGACATGTTCGAGGTTGATCGGGTGCATTGGTTCGCCATCACCCGCAAGCACGTCACGCGGTCAGCGCCGACGGCGCCGACGATCTCGGAGATGCTGATCAACTTCTCCGGCGCAATGGCGCGCTGGTTCGGCTCGGGTCTCGCGCTCGCGACGCGGGAGCAATGGGCCGAGAGGATGCGCATCTGCGGGGGTTGCCAACACTGGTCACCGGAGGCGCGCGCAGGACTCGGACACTGCACCGCGCCCGGTTGCGGTTGCACCAAGCTCAAGCATTGGCTCGCCACCGAAAAATGCCCACTCGGAAAATGGGACGCACTTTGACGCCTCGGCGGAGTCGTCGCGCGGAGCGCGCGAGAAAATTATGGCACCGAAAAAAACCCGCCGTGTTCGGCTCATCGCCTTAATCTCCGACTTACATTCCGGCAGCACGGTTGCCCTAATGCCGCCGAGGTTTAAGACGCAGCAAGGGCAGATAGTCGAACCGAACGCCGTTCAGCGGTTCTATTGGGAATGCTGGTGGCGCGCCTGCAAGTGGATCAATGAGGTGGCGGACGGCGACCCGTTCGGGCTTGTGCTCAATGGCGACATGATCGAGGGCGACCACCACCACAGCGACGAGGTGATTTCGCTGCGCGTGTCGGACCACGTGGAATGCGCCGCGGAACTGCTGGAGCCGGTCGCGTCGAAGGCGTCGCGCGTGTGGGTAGTCGCCGGCACCAACTGCCACGTCCGAGATCACGAGGTCACACTGGGCCACCGTTTCCGCGCTGAGAAGAATCCTGAAACAGGGCGCCCAGTGTTTCAGCGGCTCACGCTTGACATCAACGGCACGCGCATGGTCGCAAAGCACCACATCGGCACGACCTCGCGGCCCTGGCTGGAAGCCAACGCGCTCGGCGCCGAGCTGGCTAGCGAGCAACTGAACGCGGTCCGCAATGGCGAGACCTGCCCGCGCATTGTCGCCGCGGCGCACAGGCACGTTGCCGGGCATGTTGCCACGGCGGACGGGCTTTGCCTCGTCACGTCGGCATGGCAGGCGTTGACCACGCACGGCCACAAGGTCGTCAGCGCGAGCCGCAGCCGGCCGGGCGTCTACGTCTTGGACTGGCGCGGCGTCGCGGATGGCGAGCTGCCGCGCGTCCACCGCAGAATCTATGAAGCGCAACACCCGACAGCAATTAGCGTCTGAGGATCAACGCACGGAGCAGGTTGGCAGCAAGAGCTGGGAATCAATCTGGCAGCAAGTAGCCGAGGAGTCCCGGCTGCCCACGTTTGAGGAACTGCACGCCGAGGGCTGGCGGTCGGTGGCGGAAATCTGCGAGCTGCGCGGGCGCGCGGTTAGTCGCACCCGCATGTGGCTGGACGCCGAGGTTGCCGCAGGGCGTTTCGAGCGGCGCGAGTGCCGGCACCGTCGGGTGAGGCTGGCGGCGTTTCGGCCGGTGCGGCATTAGCCGCCGTCCTTTGCGTTTTGGGGCGATTTGGCGGCATGGTGCTGGTCTGGTGCCGCACCGTGCAGAACGGGCCGCAAAACGAAAGGAATGGCGGGTTTGCAACCTGCTGGCGTGGCGCACTTTCACGGGTAACTCGAAATCAGGAGGAGGCGAAAGCCTTCCGCGGGTTCGAATCCCGCCCTCTCCGCCAACTACTTACGCAAGAAAACGCCGCCTAGTTTTGCGCGGTTTGCGTAATTCCGAGCGACCAGAAAGCGGCCAATTCTACCTAGGGAAGCGGCCAAATTTCTTGCCCACGCCTGATTTTGGGTTAGGTGTTCCTCGTGAACATCACCCTTGCGCTGACGCCACAGCAGCGAACGGACGCCCGTGCGGCGCTGGCTATCCTGGCGCCGTTCGGGTTGTCGCTGGAGCAGGCGGCGCGGTTGGCGGTCGGTCGCAAGGCGGCGGTTCGCAGCGTGACCTTGGCGGAAGCGGCGACGGCATTCCTCCGCGACCGGCTGGCGGGCGGCGTCAGTCGCAGCACGTTCGACTTTTACGAGGAGCGGATCAACCGCATCGCGGACGCCTTCGGCGCGCGGCAAATGGAGCAGATCGGCCGCAGCGAGTTCGCGGCGTGGGTAGCCGGGTCGAGCGAGGGCAGGGCGAGCCGGGCGGCTACGGCACGGGCGGCGCGGGCACTCTGGCACTGGGCGCTGCGGCAAGATCCGCCGATGGTGTCGGCAATCGTCACGGACGGGCTGGAGTTCACGGCGACGCCGAACGGCGCGGATGGTAGCCGCAAGGTGCTGCCGGTCGAGCGGGTGCGGGTGCTCATGGCGAAGATCCCGCAGCAGTACCGGAGCGCGGTGGCGCTGGCGCTCTTTGCCGGCGTGCGGCCCGAGGAGATAGCAGGCGAGGGCAAAGAGCGGCTCACTTGGGCGTGCGTGAACTGCGCCGAGCGGATCATCCGCATTCCCGGCGAGCTAGCTAAGACGAAGCGCACACGCATCATTGAGGGGCTGCCAGACGCGATCTGGCGTTTCATGACGCCAACGGGCGACCGCACGCCCGTCTGCCCTGCAACCTGGCGCTCGCTGCTCTACGCCGCCCGCGAGGCAACCGGGCTGGCCGTCTGGCCGCAGGACTGTCTGCGGCATACCTTTGCCACTTATGCCCTTGCGCTGACGCAAGACTCCGCGCGTGTTGCGCATTGGCTCGGGCACGAGGGCAATCCAACGATGCTCCACCGGCACTATCGGGGCTTGGCTACCAAGGCGCAGGCAACGGCGTTTTTCGGATCGTTTTAAAACTTACGGAAAAATTACGGCAACGAGGTGGACACGGGTGCGCCCTAGGGTAAAGTACCTAAATGCAAAAGTTTACTGTCCGCCTGCACCGCTCGCTTTACGAGCGGCTGTTGAGTGTCGCCAGCACTGCGGGCGTTACGCCCGAGGCTGTGATTCGCGTGGCGGTTGCGTGTCTCCTGGCGCCTGCGCCTGGAGGTGCCGCTCTACTAGGAGCGCACAAAGCGCCGAGACCGACCGGCGGTCGCGGGCGGCGAAGTGCTTGAGGTGCTCGGCAACCTCCGGTTGGAGGTTGATCGTGACTCTGGCCCAGTCTTGGCGCCCTCCGTACTTAGTCTTCGTCGTGGGTTTGTTTTTCATTGTAGGCAAAGGTGGGGCAGTTGGGCACCGTGCAGGTTTTTTAAGAAAAAGCAACAAACTGCTTGACTAAGTAGGCACGGTTATGCACAACCCCCAACCATGCGGATCACAGTATCCATTCCGCGGCCCCTCGCCGAGGCGGCTAAGAAGGCGGCGATTGCGGAGCGCCGGGCACTGTCGAACTGGATCGCCTGCGTAATTGAGGCATCCCTAAAAGCCAAGAGGAGCACGCCATGATCGAGGACGTTTCGCCTGTCGCCGGTTATGCACCGTGCCGTCCCGTGCTCAACGCAGACGAGGCGGCGCGCCACGTCGGGCTGGCGAGCGAGCGTTCGTTCCGCCGCTGGCGGAAGCGGTGGCAGGTGCGGAACGTCGGGCGCGGCCGGTACAGCGTGCGCGCACTCAACGCGGCGCTGGAGCGGGAGGCGCGGGCATGAAGGCGAAGATTTTCACAGCCATGAAACTCGTTGCACAATGGGCTGCCGCGGTCGGCGGCATGTTCGGTACCGCGGTGGTGGGCACCGCGTTGTTGAGTTGGGAGCTGGCGGTCGCGC
>Ga0208147_1000134_pt1 | contig 29617 bp, 22 predicted proteins | sample DEB3_08_DNA_FD_184520 | JGI IMG/M metagenome (GOLD analysis project Ga0208147, IMG submission 184520) | Aqueous microbial communities from the Delaware River and Bay under freshwater to marine salinity gradient to study organic matter... | ecosystem: Environmental > Aquatic > Marine > Coastal ... | reverse complement strand
CCACTCCGAAGCCAGTCCGGCTGGGTCGGCCTCGCAAGCAGCGCTTTGCGGAAGCTCCTGAGCCTGTAGCAGCCTGAACGTGCCCTACACCTACGCCAACCTGAAGTCCGAGTTGCAGCCGCTCCTGTGGCCACAGGGAGAGGCGGAGAACCTGATTCTCCCGCACAACAAGTTCTTCACGGAAGCGTTGATTGAGATCCAGCGTTGGGCGGACTGCTACCAATACAATAACAGCCAGCTCTACCGGGCCTGTTCGCGGTTCTACAACTGCGGGCTGAACGTGATGGAGGCTCCCGGTGCGTTGGTTGCTGGAAGCATCGCCAACACAATTCGCCGCCTGTCCGTCATTGACCAGATTGATCCGGCAACACAGCTTGAATCGGCGGCGGCCCCTGACCAGTGGTGTTCTCGCATCTACTACAAGCAGGTTCCGCATTGCGAGCTGCTCAAGTATCAGCAGCAGGTTGCCTCGTGTAGTAGCTGCGGTGGGAACGCCAACTTCAGCGGTCTGTTCGGGTTCCCCGGAGCTTCGTGCCAGAAGGGGAACTTCCCGACGCCGACGGACGCGGAGTATCTTGCCAGCCCTGCGCTCCCGTTAGGGCATCACTACCAGCCGCAAGCCTCCACGGATTCCCGCTGGGGTCGCTCCCGGCATGGTGTCTGGTCGCTGGAGCGGGGCCGCATCTACCTTGCGCCGTGGCTCCAGAGCACTGAGACGGTGATTGTGGAGTGGGACGGCATCAAAGCCGACTGGGACGACCTCGACCTCGTGGTGGACAACGCACAGCTCAAGCGAGCCGTGCGCTACTACGTCCTCTGGAACCACCTGAAAGACTACGAGCGGGACGACGTGGCGGCAGCGCAGGCGGAGAAGGACTGGATCATGGCCTTGCGCGGTCTCATGCGGGATTGCCGCGAGGAAACCCGAGTGCGTGGCTGCGAGGGCAGTAATGCGCGGCAGGCCGACATCACGATTGACGGCGAGCCGACTCCGGCAACCCTGCAATCACCTGGCAACGGGGCTACTGGAGATGGTGTGCCGGGATGCCCTGACATCGAAGCTCCTGAGTTCGACCCGCCTGCGGGAGCGATTGTCACCTACCCAACGTGGGTCACGATCACGTCGGCAACGGATGGCGCGGACATCTACTTTACGACGGACGGCACAGAGCCGACTCGGGCAAGTTACCGCTACACGGGGCCGTTCCAGTTGGCTTCCGGCTACAACATCACCGCCAAGGCGTTCCTTGGGGTGTGCCCTTCACCGGAGAACTCCAGCGACTACATTGACGCCGCTACCGTGGCAGTCTCCGCTCCCGTGCTGGATGTGCTTTGCACAACGACTGACCGGGCAGGCAAGTGGTTCGTGTTCACTCCTGACGGAAGTTCTGACATCAACTGGCAGTTGGACTTCGCCTTTGCGGATGGCGCGGTCGTGAAGCAGTTGGAGATGTATGAGACAGACTCCGACGGGTTGTGGACTACAGGCCGCTCGTGGGCGACGCAGTATGAGATTTTCCCCGTGGAAAACCTTGGGGTGGCCTTCCAGTCGTATCCTCTGGTGCTCGACGATGGTGGGCAGATCAACAGCGCCTACACGGACAACCTAAACGAGCCCGGTGACGGCCCTCACACATGGGAGCTGTTTGGTGAGTCGGTTGGTGTGGTCAGCAATGGGAAGTTCTACAAGCTCATCATCGAGCTGACCAACGGCCAGAAGTTCTACGTCACGCACAAGATTGAGTGCGACCCGCCTGACGCGACATCCGGTTGCACGGTTCTGGAAGCGAACTCCAACAACGAGCTTTCCTACAGCTTCAACATCGGCAGCAAGCTCGGACCTGACGGGACGATTGTTCCAGCGGTGGTCGTGACGGGAACGTGGGTGGTGTTCGTGCTGGATGGCCAGTGGATTCTTGGTCAGGTGAATGCTGTCAGCTCGGATGGCAGCAGCGTTTCTCTGAGTGAGGTCGGCTTCACGCCGGGAACCAAATATGCACCCGGCGATGTGGTGGTTCTTTCCGGTGTGTCTGCCAACGGGATTGTTGGAGACGGTAGCTGCGTGGTGCTTCCGGAGTTGCCTGCGGTGACGACTACTGCTGGGACTACGACTGAGGGGACCACTACTGCAACCACCACAGAGGCACCTCCTCCGAGCCCAGCAATAGTTTGGTTAAACATTCAAGGATTTGGGAATCTGGATGTTTTCAACGGGACATGGGTTGTCCTTACAAGGCCCGATCTGATATTTAACGATACGTTTGTTGGCCAATACAGCACGACTCCAGATACCTATGCGCTTGCGAACGTAACTGGAGGAAGCGTTTCGGTTGACTTTACAATATCAGCTCACGGTGCGGTTCCGTCCACTAACTACTCAACTGGAGTTCTTAGTCCGCCGCCTCAATTCTTTCCAGTGTGGACGCTGGCCTTGTATGATGATGGAACCCATGCGTGGATATAAGACAAAATGCGCTTCGACCGAATCATAGAAACCCCCTGCGAGACGCCCGGAACCAGTGTGGCGACAACCACCAGCGGAGACGCCACCAGCACCACTGGCGGGGATTCAACCAGCACCACGTCAGGCTGATGAAGATTTCGTTCGTCCCATTCCACGGCTTTCGAGTGCCTATCATTGGAGTGGACGAGCAGGAGACGCTGAACGAATGCGCTGATTGCCACGACCAGTTCGACCTGCTACAGATTCGGCTAAACCAAGACGGGCGGTTTAGATGCGACCGATGCACAGCCCGGAACGACAAGTATCTGACAGAACAACATGCGCTTCGTAATCAAGTATCCCACCAGGGGCAGGCCGGGGCAATTCATCCGGCAGGTGCAGAAGTATCGGGCATTCCTTTCCCGCCGCAATCCGGTCCGCTTCGTGGTGTCCATTGACGAGGACGACCGGACGATGCACGCCGCCGACGTGCAGGCGTTCATCTCCCGGCAGCGTGACATGAAGGTTTATACCGGCGCGTCGAAGGGGAAGATTGAGGCTGTCAACGCGAACTTCGACAAGTTGGGCGACTACGACGTGCTCATCCTCGCTTCCGACGACATGGTGCCACAGGTGCGCAACTACGATGTCACCATCGAGCAGTTGATGATGAAGCACTTTCCGAATCTGGACGGCTGCCTGCACTTCGACGACGGCCTTAACAAGCATGGCCTGAACACGATGCCGATAGCGGGGAAGAAGCTGATCGACTCGTGGGGTTACATCTACCACCCCTCGTATCGTTCGGAGTTTTGCGATAACGAGTTCCAAGATGTGACTGAGAGGGATGGCAAATCGGTCAAGTCTCCGCTATGCCTGTTCAAGCACGAGTGGGCAAAGACAGGCAAGGATGCCACATTCATTCGCAACAGCAATTTGTGGTGTGTGGACAAACCGAACTACGAGCGGAGGAAGGCTGCTGGCTTCCCCAAATGAGCCCCTTCACTCTCAGCATCCTCATCTGCACCCTGCCAGAGCGTGCGATGTTTCTGCGTCGCCTGATGGCATCGCTTGAAAAGCAGGCTCGCGGATTCCCAGTCGAAATTCTGACCGACAATCGCGGCAAGAATGTCTGCATCGGAGCCAAGCGTAATGCGCTGCTGAAGCGGGCCAGAGGGGAATACGTCGCCTTTGTGGATGATGACGACGAGGTGGCAGCGAACTACGTCCAGCTCGTCCTGCAAGCTCTGCACTCGAAGCCGGACTGCGCCGAGCTGCGCGGTGAGATTACCACCGACGGGAAGAACCCGAAGCCGTTCATCCACACAGTCACCTGCAAGGAGTGGCACGAGAAGGATGGCATCTACTGGAGGATGCCGAACCATCTGAACGCAATCCGCCGCGATTTGGCGCTGCGAGCTGGATTCCCCGAGAAGAGCTTCGGGGAAGACCACGACTTCAGCAAGCGCGTTCAACCCTTCTTGAGGACCCAAGGAAACATCCCGCAGACGATCTACTACTATCGCTATCGAAGTAAGAAACGCGCTTGACACCCGCCAAAGCTGGCGGTTAGATGGAACGCACCGGGCAGTCCATCTGACAAGCCTGCCCGGTGCTAACATCAACCAACATGCGCGAATGATTGACGCTGGGGAAACCATTTCAGGAATGTTAGCCTAAGTCAATTCCGCCAGACTTCCATTGTGATAGTTTTCATTTACCCTGCAAATGAGCCAGCGTCGTGCTCTTCGTGGGTTGGAGACGTGATAGTGGAGCGCGGCCTTGGGGTTGCTATCGAAAGTGGTCACAACAATGTTTCTGAGGTGATCGCTGCATGTGGAGCGAGCGACGCGAGATGTGTTTTCTTTGGTGGAACAACTCAACTTGGCTGGCTTTTTGACTCTGCTGAAAAGCGGTCTGCGTTTAAGTCTCTTCGAGGAAAGAGAATACTTCTAGCCAATGAGCTAGTATTTGCGAAAAGGGCCAGACCTGAATTCTGTGATAAATTTGCCAACGCGGTGGCGTGTGCAACGCATCTTGTCGGATTTGATAGGGGCGCAAATTCGGAGGAATACAGGCAGTTGCAGTTGACCGGGTTGCCAACCATGAAGATTGGAGCGTTCCCATTCGCATTTGAAAAGTGTCGCAAAACTACCGAATTTTCGGATAGAACAAAACTGTTCCTGTTTGTTGGAACAGCATACGGTGAGCAGCGGATGGCAATTCTGAAGGCGTTGAAGAATCACGGGCTGGTTGTTGATGTGAAGTGTCCGAAATCGGACCCTGAAATGCTCATTGCGTTATACAATGCGTTTTGCGGTGTGATAAATCTCAGGAGCGGGCATGGTGAGATTGATCGCTCCATGCCGCGCCCGTTGGAGGCCGCTTCCTGCGGTTGCTACGTCTTGGATTTGCAGCGGTTCGAGGCGAGCGATGTGGATGCTGCTGTTGTGGAAGTGAAGAGGGTTAGATGGGATGTTGTGGAGCGCGATGCGGCGGCGCAGCGTGCAGACGCTTCACGTTTTGACTGTGCAAGAATGCTTCCAGAAATTTGCCAGTGGGCCTTATGATAGATACATCAAAACACTCTGTTCAGGTCTGCGGCTGTGCGCGGAACGTTGAAAAACATCTTCCCGGCGTTTTGGCGAACTTCGCCTCTATAGGTGGGTTGTTCAAAGACGCTTCTTATGTGGTTGTCACGAATGACAACGAGGATGGAACTCTGGGAGCCCTAAAAGCGTGGAGCAGCGGCGGCGATTCCAGAAGGGTTGTCAACCTTGACGGCATGGCTAGTCGGCTAAAAAGCAGGACGGAGCGTTTGCCGGAGTGTCGGAACGCCTGCCTAGACGAGCTGTGGAAAGAAAGGAAGGACTTTCTGATAGTGCTGGATATGGACGGGATATGCCAGGAGCCAATTCCAACAGAAAGCATTCTTAGCAGCTTTAAGCATGACGGATGGGCGGCGATGACTGCGAACACAACCAAGTATTACGACATTTGGGCACTGCGTTCGGAGTGGTGTCCATACGATTGCTGGAAGATGGTTCATGGTAGGCCGTCTTCCATGAGTGGTGAGGAGGCGATAGATAAATTCATCCACACTCACAAAAAAGCGATACCGAGGCACCTGCCACCGATTGAGGTTGAGTCGGCTTTTAACGGGCTCGGCATCTACAGAACGTCTGCCATAGATGGGTGTAGATACAGCATGAGAAGCACATTTCATGGAGGAGATGTGGAGCACGTAGCGTTCAATCAAGCTATCCGAAAGCGTGGCGGCAAGGTGTTCATTAACCCAGCAATGCTTATCCGATGATCGAGAAGATTCTAATTTTGTGTGGGGGTCTTGGCTCTCGGTGGGGAAACTTCACCGGCGTTCCCAAGCAGTTGATCAATGTGTCTGGAGAGCCTCTGCTTCACCGAACCGTGCGGCAGTTTTCCAAGCATGGAAAAGTGTGGATAGTTGGCGATGGGTTTTCGGCGAATGAGGCCACCATTCACAAGCCTGTTCCGGGAGATAAAAACACCGATAAGTTTGCCTCTTCGGAACGGCTATGGGATGGTAGCGGAAACGTGCTGTTTGTTCACGGAGATGTTTTCTTTGAAAACGCTGCTGTGGACAAAATCTGCGGGCTGTGTCGGGATGAGAGCCTGTGGTTTGGAAACATTGCTTATTACGAAATACTAGCATCGTTTTGCGCAAAATCCGAACTGCTTCGCTGGAAATCGAGCATGGAAGCCGTTTTGCAAATGGAGGGAAGGGGGGAGACGGTTGGCGGCTCTTGGAGAATGTTGCGGCATTGGAACGGATTACCATTGGAGGCTTCCCCCGGTGAGATTTATCCATTCCCAAAACACCCAACCCCGCTTGACCGCTACGTTGATATTCCCGGAAAATCACGCGACTTCGATTATCCAACGGACCTTGTAAATTGGCTTGTGGAGGTGGCTGCTCCAGAAATTGCCAAGCTGTGAAAAGCTCCTGCGCAACAAGCTCTAAACCGAACTTATGAAAATTGAAAAGCTCAAATCGGAGGTGAAGTTCTTTGTAGAGTTTTGCCAAGAAAACCTGTGCCTGACTGTCTGCATATTCATGTTCATTCTCTACTTGATCGGCGTCAACGAATACCGCAACCGAGTTGAGTTTCCGAAAGCGTATTCTACTTGGTGTCGCCACACCGGAAACCCGGCAGGAATAACGCTGGAAGAATGGACCCAGATGGTCCGGGTTGGCGGTTCAACAACCGTAATCCCTGTAGCAATCGCAAAGTGAAAATCTCCTGCGCCACGCTCACATACGCCCGCACGGGGATGCTGGAAGAAGCCATCGAGAGCTTTCTCCGGCAGGACTATCCCAGCAAGGAGATGGTGATCTACAACACCTACGAGCGGCAGCATTTGGTCTGCACTGCTCCAGGTGTTCGCGTTATCAATGCCTACTCCAGACCGGCCACTCTCGGGGAAACCAGGAACAAGTGCATTGAGAAGTGTGAAGGGGAGTTAATCCTCAACCTCGACGACGACGACATTATCCTGCCGGGATACCTCTCATGGCTGGTATCCAGGCTGGAAGGCCGGGACTGGATTCGGCAGGACCGCCGCTTCTGTCTTCGCAACGGGAGAATCATCGGAATGGCCGAGCAAGCCACCAACCAGTCGCTTTTCAGGAAGTCGGCTTGGGCGTCTGTTGGTGGGTTCCCGCACGAGAACTCCGGGGAGGACAAGGGCTTCAGGCGGCTGCTGGCGAATCGTCATGGTGGAGCGCGGGTGGAATGCCGACCGGAGGACACCGGATTCCTCTACCGCTGGCATTCCAGCAACATCTCCCGCACGGGGCCAGACCGACCGGGGCAGCTCAATGGGATGCAGACCGTAAAGCGTCTCGTGATGAAGGCCATGCCGAAACGCGGCAAGGTGACGCTGCATCCACGCTGGCAGCATGACTACTGGCAGCTCACGCGGGAATATCTGAAAGCGCATCCATGAACCAACTCACCCTGCAATCCACCGTCGCAGAAGTTCTGTCCGAGATAGACCATGAGCACGAGCAGATAGCGGCTGCTCTAGGGGAGATGTGCGGCGAGTGGGATGCCGAGCAGAAGGAACGCTACGAGGAGTTGGTGGAGGAACGTCTGGAGATGGTGGCTGCGAGGGATTACCTTTTGAGGAGGTGCAAGCAGTGAGCACAAAGATGAAGATGCTGGACCTGTTTTGTTGCGAGGGTGGTGCTGGAATGGGATACCACATAGCCGGATTCGACGTGACTGGAATTGATATTGAGCAGCAGCCTCGCTATCCATTCGCTTTCGTGTGCGATGATGCGCTGGAATACCTCGCTGAACATGGGGGTGAATACGATGCTGTTCACGCCTCGCCGCCGTGCCAAGGATACAGCCACCTGACGCCGGACGCTCATAAGCCCAAATATCCGAAGCTGATTCCACAACTGCGGGATATGCTCCGACAGCTTGGGAAGCCATACGTCATTGAGAACGTAGCTGGCGCACGGCACGAACTAGAAAACCCGGTGATGCTTTGCGGTTCGATGTTTGGACTGCGGACGCAACGGCACCGCTACTTTGAGACAAACTTCCACATTGCAGCGCCGAGCGCGTGCGACCACTCGCAAATCCCACTGCTCGTTACGACTGCAAGCAAGGCGAGTAGGGAGAAGCGATTCGCTCTCGGAATGAAGCCTAAGAGCGTAAAAAACGCGCCAGCAGCTTACGGCATAGATTGGATGAGCTGTGAGGGATTAAAGGAGTGCATCCCGCCAGCATTTACCGCATTCATCGGTGGTGTGATTGTGAAAAACTCCACGGCGAGCGCATGATCTCCGTCTGCATCACCTGCCGGAACGACCAAGAGGAAGCGAACGCCACGATTCGCTCCATCAGGGAGACGGCTGGCGACCTTCCTGAAGTGGTAGTTTTGGATGATGGCTCCGACCAACCCCTTCAACTGGACGATAAGAACGTCGTGTTCAGGACCGTCCACGGGAGAGCTGGGGTAGGGCCAGCCCGCCACATCGCCGCCACGATGGCCAGCCGGAAGCATCTGCTCATCATAGACGCCCACATGCGCTTTGAGCCGGGGTGGTATGAGAAGGCGCTTGAAAGGTTGGAGTCCAGCGACGACACCCTCTGGGGCTGCACTTGCGTCCACCTGAACGCGGAGAACATGCAGATGAATCCGGAGAGCAAGACTTACAACGGGGCCACCTTGAACTTCTTCGGGCCGAACAAGAACAAGCCGCACTTGATGCAGTTCATTGAGCCGGTGTGGATTCCGAAAGAGCGGCACCCGGCAAACAACGACGTGATACCCTGCGTCCTGGGAGCCGCCTACTTCATGCCCCGCAGCCTCTTCTTCAAGATTGGTGGCATGAGGATGCTTCGCCACTGGGGTTCCTCGGAGCCTTACCTCTCGCTGAAGGTCTGGCTGGCTGGTGGTGAATGCAGGCAGATGACGGATGTTCGGATAGGGCACCAGTTCAGGACCGCCACCACCTACACCTACAAGATTGCCGCCACGCTCTACAACAAGCTGATGATTGCGGCCACGCTCTTTCCAGAAGACGCCACGGCGTTCATGGTGGCGAAGATGCACCAGCACGCGCTCCCGGCACAGGACTTCAAGATTGCGATGGACCTATTCAGAAACGACCAGTCCAACATCGAGATTGAGCGAGTCTTCGCAGAGAGGGTCTTCACGCGGTCTTTGGAGGAGTATCTGGAGCGGTTTGGGATGCCGAGGTTTTGGACTTGAACGATAAAGGCTACGTGGCATAGTGGCCATGCGTGTCCTGTCCGCTTCCATCGCAGTATGCAGATTTGACCCCTGCCGATCCGGGGAATCCAACCTGCGCTGAGATTAGGGCGATTCTTCTTGGGTGGACATCCCTTCAATACCAAAACACAGCCTGCCAGTTCAATGAGGACGGTTCTCTGACTGAAGGTTTTACCGATCTGATTTGCAGCGCCAACTGCGGAGGTGGTGGTGGCGGGTCGGCTTCATCCTCAACTACAAGCGCGTAATGCCATTTCATCCCCCATCCGAATTCGCAGCTCAAGTAGTCAACCCAGGCGACAGCGTTTGCGAGGCGCTTGCAAAGGTGTTCCGAGTGGTTCAGATGACCTCTGACAATCAGGCTTACATCTTCAACGAGGATGGGACTTTTACGACCGCATACACAAACCGCGTGTGCGCCACTGGATGCGGTGGCGGTGGAAGTTCAACCACGGGAGGAGGATCTGAATCGCTAACTGCGGTAGCGGACCTGATAATGCCAATCGCGTATCGCCACTACAATGGTGAGGCGTATCGGATGCGGTGGACGAAGCCGACCGGAGTTACCTCGTTCTCTGTCTATCGGAACACTGTCAACAACCCAGCCACAGCAACTCTTATTCTAGCTCCAACCGAGCCGGATGATGCGACGGTTGAATGGCTGCCGGTTTCAGGTGAGCAGCTTTACGACTGTGGCGATTACATTCTTTTTCTTGATTACGACTTCTCTGGAACGAGCGATAACGACATCCTCTATTACTGGGTGGTCGGGCACGACGGGACTGGAAATTTCAGCGCAAAGTCGAACGTCGCTTCTGGAAGGCGTTATTACAACTACACCTACTACACGTTTGGCGGACTAGCTGCCTATATCAATCCAGCATCCCCCTACGTCGTTCCGGCTGGATTCTCAAAGTTTGTCTTCTCGCTTTTCGGCGCTGGTGGCGGTGGCGGTGGCGGCAGCCTTACAAACGCTGGTGGCGGTGCTGGTGGCGGTGGGGTGCTGATTGGTGAAGTCAGCGTTGCTGCTGGAAATGAGTTCTACGCTGAATTTACGGCGTCTGGAACCGGAGGTGGAAACTCTGCAAACGGAACGGCTGGTGGGGACGCCGTGCTGTATTACCGAGCTGCAAATGGCGATCCTTGGATTGAGATAGCTCGTGCGGCTGGTGGTGGTGGTGGAATTTACAATGGTGCCGGTGGGGCTGGCGGTTCGTCCACATATAACGGAACATACTTCCAAGCCGTCACTCAATTTACCGGCATTGCTGGCAGCGCTGCCAGCGGTGGTAATGGTGGCTACACGGGAGCCGACTACTATTTTAGGCGGTGGCCGCAGGGAACCAATCCGGGTGTGCCGTCTGGAGGTTACTACGGGTCGTATTATCCGGGCGGAGGTTCCGACCGCGCTTCCAATGGAAGCGCACTTCCGTTCGCCACTGGTGGAAACGGTGGTCCCCAAGGGGAAATCTACTGGGGCTTTGTTGTGTAATGGCCACCACGCCCTACAAGTCCATCATCCTGCGGCCCCTCCTTGGGCCGATGGACTCGCGCTCCAACCCGGAGGATGCACCCGCCAACTCGTTCCGCTTCAAGCTGAACATGATGGTGGACGACAATGACAAGCTCGCCCGAGGCTACGGATGGGAGCGGCTGCTCGCAGATGCCTCGCCTTATGTCAATCAGGATGGACACGACCAAGGAGACTGTTTGGACCTGTCGCCTCTCAGGGAGCCTTTTACGCTGCTCTACGAGGCTACCAACAACATCGGTGTCAGGAAGCTCATCCGGGGCAATCGCTCCTCACTCGCCATCCTGAGCGAGAGCAGCGGGGACTGGACCTACCTTGGCAGGGATTTCGGTGCCGGGAACACCAGCAACCAACTTCGGTGGTCCGTGGCGCAGGCTGGCAACACGGTCATTTTCACCAACAACTCCGACAAGCCGCAGCGCTACACGCTGGGAACCCTCCCGGCAGGCTGTGGCGACTCCGCCCTGAACGAAGTCGCCGACCTAAACACGCTGAAAGTGACCCAAGCAGCGGTCGCAGCCAGCTTCAACGGGTGTATTTTCCTGATGAACGTGGTTCAGGATGGCACGCGCTACACGAGCCGCGTTCGGTGGAGCGGTGTGAACAATCCGCTGACGTGGGTGCCTTCAGCGGCCACAGTGGCGAACTTTCAAGACCTGCCCTACACGGAAACCATCCTTGCAGCGCGGGAGTTGCAGGGGAATCTGGTCATCTTCACTGACAAGAGCATCTATCGGTGCTTCGTGAATGGCATCTCGTTCGGGTTTGCTCGCGTCTATACCGAGCCAACGAACCGGGACAAGTGCCTCGTCTATCCGCAGTCCTTGGTGAGCGACGGAAACAACCTCTACTGGCTTGGGCGTGATGCGTTCTACAAGTGGAACGTCTATCTGGCCGAGCCTGAGCAGCCTGAATGGCTATGGCGCTCCTCGAATCTGGTCATCAACACCCTCGACACGAGCTGCTGCTCTGGTCCTGTGGGTGAATACTGGCCGAACCTGAAGACAATCCTGTGGTCCTGGCCGAAAAGCGGTGAGGGATGCCTCAACTTCCGCACCATTCAGGCGAATCTGCGGATCAATACCGCCGACATCATTGATCACGGGTTCACCGTATTCGCCAACTACCGCAGCGACCGCCGCCAGACCCTCGATGAGTGGCTCGATGAGTATTGCACCGACGATTTTCTCTCCCTCTGCGCCAACATCGGCGGGAAAACCATTGATGACTTCTGCGCTGAGTGCAATCAGCAGCAGCTTTTCATCGGAGCCTCCGCTCAGGACTACTCCATCAAGCAGCTCGGCACGAGTTACAGCCGGGAACGCTGCGAGAACGCTGCCACGGGAGAAGGCTCGTTCAATTCGCTCGGCAACTACGTCCCGTTCGTCGGGGAATACGTCAACGACGGCTATTTCAGCATCGTTCGTGGGATGTTCCCGCTGGGGAACATGGATTTTGAGAAGTCCATCCGGCAGTTCCTCATGGAGCCGACCGTTCAGGACTTGCTCGGCGACTCAAACTACTGGCGGCTGCGCATCGGCACCAGTTATCAGGCGCGAGACGCCAATCCTTACCTGAAGCCTCTCGCGTTCGGGTATGAGACAGACGATTTCGCCCCGGAATGGCAGGCGGAGTTCACCACGGACGGGGATTCCTGCGAGGTGCTCTGGCATCGGATGACTGACAAGGAGATCCGCTGCCCAGACGACCGGACGACTGCTCAATACTTGGCTGCAAATGTCAGGCCGGTGAAGTCGGAGAATTGGATGTTCAACTACTGCGGACGTTTCCTCTACTTCGAGTTGTCGGTGATCGGGAAGAACGATCTTGGCGAGGTGATTCCGCCCGTGGGCGCGGTGTTCACGCTCAGTCGCTTTCAGGTGGATGCTCGGGTGATGGCTTCTTGATTTCCAGTTGAGGATCTTGCGGGTGGTGGCGTGGCGGAGGTGGATTGCACGCCCCAATGAACCGAAGATTGTATTGTCTCCCTTTGTGCCGGTGGTCTGTCGCGCAGTAGCGTTGAAATGCTTCCTTGGGAGATTCGCCGGGAAGCATATCTATTCCGTGGCCGATGGTGCCACCCTTCCATGAGCCTTTTCCAGGACCGACTTCCGCACTGAAAGCCAAGTCCAAGCTGCGGCAGATTTTCGGTGCATAGAACCAGCGAAGCCATTTGAACCACCCCGACCCCTTGTGCCACTCACGTTCCTCAATGCAGCAGGTCGCCACGATTAGTTCGCCGTCGGCGTCCTCGAATCCGAAGTGGACTTTCGGGCACTCTTCCTTTTTATCGAAAAACTCCCTGAAGTCTGCACCGCGACGCTCGGTGTAAAAGTGCGCTCCGGTTGGAGTGTAGAGGCTGTGCCTTACGTGGTCCCATTGCTTCCATGGCAGATGCTTCGACCAGCTTTTAGTCGTCGAGCTGTCGTGCGTCTGCGGCCCGAAAAAGCACTGAAGGAAGTCGTAGCCGTTTCCCATGTCGGACAGGCTGAATCCAAATCGTCGTTCGTGGATTTTCCAATACCCACTGCTGCCAAGCCGCTTAACTGTCTCAGCGTCCCAGTTGCACTCCACCCACTTCTCGCGCCACGGTCGGCACAACCAATCGAAAACACGAATCCTCAAGGCCAATCCAAAAGCGGTCAGCATCAGGTAGGACTCCCGTCCCTCGTCGCCACCGCTGTTGATGTAGGCAGAGAATGACTTGTGCCACTTGCCTAGTGTGAATGGCCCGAAGTTCTTGTCGCTGTCGCTCAGTCTGTTCATAGCAGTTGCCTCTTAATCCACTTTTCCAAGCACCTATTAAAAGTCTTCCTAGCAGCCGGTGAAAGGTGTTTCAGCGGGTTCTCCGACACAGCCGCAGCCAGCAGGAACCTCCGCACCTTGAACGGCTTGAAGAGGTCCACGCAGGCAGCGTCGGCAAAAGCTCCGCACACATCCACGTTCACGCCTTCCCAAGAGGTCTTCACCGCCAACCGCTCCACCATGCGCAAGGACAGGCCGGAACGCTCTGCGAGCTGGCTCCTGGAGAGGGGTTTCCGGTCCACCTTCGCCATCGCGGCGACGATGAAGGGAGGAACCTCGTCAATGACTTGTGGGAGGGTTGGCATGGTCACTCGTTGTATCGCCATGAGTAGTCGAGAAACTTTGTCACTCGACGAAGTTGGCGCTCTGTTCGTATTGTCCTGTTCCCGCCGTGATAGTGGAATAGTAAGTATTCCCCGTGGTCGCTCAAGGTTGTGCCATGCCCTCTCCAGCCGACAGTTACACCGTGGAGTGGTGGGTTCATGCCAGTCACTAGTTCATACCCCAAACGACTGGCTATGTGCTGCACAGAACGCCACTTCTCCGGGCAATCCGATAGCCCTCCTTGTGAAGATTCCATATCAATTCCCCTGCGCATGGAACTTCTCCAGCGCGTTCATCTCGTCGTCGTTCAAGGTGACAGTCCCACCGGGAGCTGCATTGGCGAGCTTGGCGATGAACACCGCATCATCCACCGGAAGGTTCTCCACATGGCTCAACTCCATGAGGCGCTCTTTCAGTGCTGGGTTGAACTTCACGATGGCGTATCTCCGCGAGGTGGTGATGAAGGCGACGCTCCCATCGGCCAACTTCTCCTTGCACCCTTTGCACTCAGCCATCTTCAGCTCCGGCGCGGTGAACAGCTTGGAGCGCTCATACATCAGCCCGCAGATGGGGCACATCCGGGTGAATCTCTGAGCGGATGCCACAGCGTTCTTCTTCCCGCTGTTCGCCTGCGCCTTGGCCATTGAGGGGAGGTCGCCCCAGAGTTTCGTCAGGCCGCGTGGTTTGTAGGGGTCTTGCATGGTCGGAATTTGGAATTCTTCTTTACGGCTGGAAGAACAATATGAATTAAGATTTTCTCAACCTCGGAAACTTTCAGATCTGAAAGGAGGAAGAGCACTCTATCGGCAATCTTTTTCTCTTTGTCGATCTGCTTATTTCCAGCGACGTATTCCGCTTCCAGTTTTTCAAAGTATTCTGAGCTGAATGGAACTTTCATGTTTGTATGCGATTCCGCCACTACTTCACTTCAGTAGTCCGAGGCGCTTTGCTGTGAAAACGCTTACTGGATTGCATTTAAGAACTCGCTCGCCTTCGTCACACTTAGACGCGAGAGCAATCTCGCAAGCCGATTCAATCGAGTTTGCATACACAAACGCCCCCCTGATCATCCCATTACACTGCTCTACCATGACATTCCAAGCCTTCGCCCCATTTTCCTCATATTGAATACCTGCATCAATTTCTTCTTGAGGGTTAAGCATTGGCATTCCGTAAGTTTTCAACTTACTCAAACCATCCGCCAGATTTGGCGGGCTGTCAAGCCGTCAATCGCACCCGGCGAATCTTTTTCCTGCGGCTCCTAATTGGGCTAATCTTCCGACGACGACCCGTGAGGCTGATGCGGCGAATCTTCGCCCGACGGCCACGGCTAGGCGAAACCCCCACAGACTTCATCCGGCCCGACACCCCGCCAGTCAGCGAGACGCGCCCGTAGGAGGGCTCACGCACGGTGCCCCCAGGGCGATTCTCGGCGACATCCTCCTTGGTGATGTTACCCGGCTTGCCAAAGAGCGCCTGCGCCCCGTCCTGCCACGCCTTGATGCCTTGGCGGATGACTTCACCACGCTCCCCGGTGGAGCTTTCCACAAGCTGCTTGTATTGCTCCGCTGTCGGGCGCTTCCCGCCAAGAGCTGCGGTGACAGGGTTGTTGTCCTGATAATCCGACCAGACCGATGACTTGGCAGTTTTGGCAGCGACCTCGGGCGAGTCACCCGCTTCGAGGCGTTGCTTGAGGTAGTATGCTTCCAGCTCGGTGAGCTGCTTCTGCGCGGCGGCTTTCGCCTTGGCATAGCCTTCGGCGTCGCCTTTGCGTTGGGCGATGTCCATGTCGCTGACGGCTTGGCTGAGAGCCTTGCGCTTGATGTTCGTCAGGCCGACGGTGCCCCCGAAGCCGGGTGCTGGCAGCTCAAAGCCTTTAGCCTTGGCGTTTTCCATCATGCCCCTTCTGGCTGCTTCAGTGTTGTCGCGCTCCTTGCCGAGCATGTATTCAAGCTCAGGCGCTCCGAAGGTGAGCCGTGTGATTGACCTACGGAGTGGTGCGAGGACTTCCTCAACGCTGCCGCCTTTCTTCGCAATCTTGGCACCGCTCACAATATCGCGCAGGATTTGTGAGACAGTGGCGACAGCGAACACCTTCTGGTTTGGATCAATGGTTGACCTTCCATCAACAAATCCGTAAGCGCCCCTGATGGTGTCTCCAAAGTAGTATGTGCTCAACAGTAGATAGTTACCCATCGCCCGCATCAGGTGGTCCGGGTCCGTGTAGAAGTCTGCGTCCAATGGAGTAGGCCGGTCGGCTCGCTTTCCCTGGAACTTGCGCTTGATCCACTCGCTTCCAGCATCGCCTGCACCTTGGAAGAGGATTGCGATGGCGGCGAATCCAAGAGCCGCAGTGATCTTGCTCGCGGCTTGAAGCACTTTCTTCCGGTCCCGCGATCCGCCAGTGGAGATGCGCAGGAGCTTCAGAAAAGCGTCAGCGGGATAGCCTTGCAGTGTCAGTAGCGTGCGCCAGAGCGTTGAGGCTTGGCCAGCACTGGCACGGTTGGTGGGGAGCGCGGCGTTGTTCTCCGCAATCATGCTCCGCTGGACCGCATCAAAGGTTCGCTGGTTGAAAATCTCAGCAGGCTTCCCAGCCATCGTGTCCTGATAGTATTGCAGGAGGTTCTTCTCCAACTGAAAACCTTCCGAGGAAGCGCTGCTTTCGAGGAACTTGCGGACCTCTGCCAAGGAGTTCACGGCGGTCTGCTGGTTCAGAGAAGGCAGCCACTCGTTGGGTTTCAGCATCGCATCCGGGTTCGCCGGATCAATCTCTGTGACACCAGCATCGGTGAGCCGCTTTCCGAACACCATCGCCACTTCTCCAAGGCGCTTCTCCATGTTGCCAACCAAGCCAAGCGAGAGGGCGTTCATGTTCAGGTCGCTCGCTTCGAGCACGCTGCCGCGAACAAAGGCGTTGGTGGCATCCAGTCCAGTGTTCGCAATGCGTTCAAGGAAATGCAACGCACGACCAGTGCGGGTCTTGGTGGCCTCGTTCATCTCAAGCTGATTGCGGAACTGACCGCTTTCCGCCCACGCCTGCTTGGCAACCTGCCACCAGTCATCACTGACATCGAAGCCAAGGTCACTGACGCGCTCAAAGCTGGCCCGCACATTCTTCGCACCGACACGAGGCTTCAGGAGCGCAAGCTGGGCAGACTTGAAGATGCCATCCGCGAGCATGTCCACAGCACCTTTGAGAGTGCGCTGAAACTGCGGGTCGCGTCCAAGGCGGCGGTCGGCAAATCCAGCAATGTTCCGCGCCACGAGGTAGCCCGTGTTGACCACGCCACGGGGAACATTCGTCAGGGCTTTCCATGCAGCCAGTGATGCGCTCATGTATTTCATCGCCCACGCATTCGTGAGCACCTGAATCTGGCCTTGGGAAAGGTTGCGGGCAGCAAGCTCAAACTTGGCCAGAACACTTCCGACAATCGCTTTCAAGAGCTTCTGCCCAAGCCTTGTCGGCACGATGTCTGGGCCACCCGCCCGGTAGCTGTCCTCGAAGTTCTTCAAGGAGGTCTTCAGCAGATCCAGCACATCCTGCATCTCCTGCGGGTTGCCCTTGTAGTTCTCCAAGATGGCTGCCCGATCCTTGTCTGTCTTGGCTTCTTTAAGCCGGTCAACCCGGTTCTGCAATTCCGTGATGGCAAGCCGGAGGGAGTTGGCGAAGTCAACCAGCGCGGAGTGGTTTGCCCGAGAGAGTGCCGTGATGCGGTCAATGCCGCTGACTGCCCCGTAGTCGTAGTATTCCGACGGCAGTTCCAAGTTGGCCGCAGGCTTGGTGAACTCGTTGTCGGATGACAGTGCGATGGAGAGTCCGCTGTTCTTTGCGTTGTCGTCGGCGCGTTCCTTCTGGATGCGCTGTGCATGGCTGACGTATTGCAGAAGCTCGTTGTTGAGTCCTTCCCGAGCGGTGTCCAGCGGGTTCTTCCCGCTCGTGACAGGAATCTCAGCGGCAATCAGGTCCACCAAGTCCTGCACACTGTTCACCTGATCCATGTTCCCGGCCAGCCACCGTGCGGCAATCCGCTTCTCCGCAGCCGCCATCTCGGCGGACTGCTTGAAGGTCCGGTCGGTGCGCGTGCTGTCGAGGATGTGCTGCTTGAGCGTGTCGAGGTGTTCGTTCCAATACTTGACCACCTCATCTGTGCTGCTGGAGGAAAGGTCTGTGGAAGAGGTGAACCCCTTCGGAGTATCAGCGTAAGCGTTGATGACATCCGCAATGAAACGCGTGGCCCCACGGTTCAGGTGGCGCGGCATACCGGCGTCGCCGACGTAGGAACCTTTTCGGGTGATTTCCTTCCCGCCGCGCATGTAGCGAACGCCTGTGACCGGATCAATCTCGGTGACTTCCCTGCGAAGCTTCTCTTCAAAGGCCAGAGTCCGCTTTAGAAACTCCATGTCCTCCTTGGTGACGACTTGCTGTGATGTTGGCAGCTTGAAGCCAGTCCTCAGCGGGGAGCCAAAGAGGCGTCCGTAATGCGCCATCTCGTTGAAGAGTCTCCGGTAGGATTCCTCGTTCTTGATGTTGTGCGACCGCATCGCAGCCGATTGCAGCTTGGGCAGGTCTTGAAACTGCGAGGCCACCCTCTTAGCGTTCAGGTAGCCGCGTTTGTATTTGGCAATCTGCTGGCGGAATGTGTTACCAGCAAACCCTCCGACCATCTTGCCAATCTGCTCATACTGGCTGAAGACCTCCTTGATGAACATGGGAGCCTTCATCAGCTTCCGCACCGCCACAGGAGTCAGGTATTGCCCCGCTCTGGCAGCATCGTCCATGTCGCCCATGTTCAGGAACATCGGCCAGATGTCGTTCTCAATGGCGTGCTTCAGACCATTGTAGTCGGCGACATCGAAGCCAAGCTGTGAGGGTGAAGGATTCGCTGGATTCGCTGCATGGAGAGCCGCAGCCGCTTCGTAGTCGGCGACATACTGCTCGGCGTTCTGGAGGTATTTCCACACCTTGTCCCGAGTCTTCTGTAGCTCCAGCGCATCTGACTCGACGTTGATCTTCAGCTCCGGCTGATACTCCTTTGCGGCAGACTTGAAGCCCCGCAGCACTGGACCCGTCGGTCCGAGCACCACCATCTTCTGCGCTTCAGAAGCACCCGCAGCCACCGCGCTCCGCAACTGCTGGAAGGCCGGAGAGTTGGCGGTCTGGTTGAACAACGCCTGACCCTGCTGCAAGGTGCGCAGTCGAAGGACACTCTGGGCAAGCTGCCGTGCTGCGGTCTGCCTAGCAGCGTTCGCCTTGGTGCCCTGCGCGTTGGCTTGCTGGACAATCTGGCTGGTGAGGTTCGCTGCCAAAGCCATCCCCACCGGGTTCCCGCTGGTAGCCAGCGTAGCAATGGACTGCATCTGGTTCGGCGGACTGTTCGCCAGCTTCGCCGCAGCATCATCGGTGAGCGTCACGATGGCACTCGCAAGGGATGGTGACTGCTGGACCACCTTCAGAATCTCTCTCAGGGCTGTGTCGGTAACGAAGAGGGATTGCTGAATGTTCGCCCCAAAGGCAGGCATGGCACCGGGAGCCATCAGGAAGTCGTATAGCCAGCGGTTCTGGTCGAGCGTTCGCCCCAGGTTCATTGCCAGCGTGGTGATGGCGTCGGTGAGCTTCTCGACGTTTTCAATTCGCGAAGCATCCCCAACAGTGCCAGTCAACCCCATCTCCCCCTTGGCGGCTTTAAGGGCGTCTTTGACAAGAATCTCCGACATGCCTTCCGTCACCTTGGCATCAGCGATGTCAGCTTCCGCCAGCCGGATGTCCTTGAGCAACCCCTTCTCCTCGGAGTTCAAGAGGTCGTCCATCTGCGACTTCGCAACATCGAACTCATCAAAGGACCGCTGCAAGCTGGTGAGAACGGAAGTCCGCTGCTCATCCGTGAGCGTGCCCTTCTTCAACGCATCCTTCACGGTCGCATCGAACGAAGCCCACTTGTCGTAAATCTCCCCAAGGCGTGCCACCTCGGAGATGGACGTGGAGGAATCCATCATGGCACGAGTCAGGTCAGCCGCAGCTTTAGCTTTCTCCGACAGGTCGCGCAGTTCGGTGATGCCTTTGCCGAAGAACTCCTGCACTGGCTCCAAGGTGAGCGCATCACGCTTCGACTGAAGCTCCACCTTGGAAGCGGTCGCAAGGACAATCTCACCAGCACGTTCTCCGATGGATTGCTGTCCACGGCCACGGTCGGTGGTAGCTGGCGTGAGGCTTGCCACCACTTTCTCCTTAGCGGCAATCAGCTTGTCCAGCTTCAGGATTTCATCTGCCGGAGCCTTGATGCGGGTGTAGTAGTCCAGAAGCTCTTTCAGGGTGGCCAGCTTGCCGAGGTTGTCCACGAGCCTCCGCGCCTGCTGCTCGAAATAGACTTCCGCTTGCATGGCCTTCACCAGCTCAGGCCGGAACTGGACTCCCATCTGAGCGAGCTTCGTGACCAGCTCATCACCAACAACGATTTGGCCGTTCTCGATGGAGACGCCATCGCGGATGTTCGCCCGCATGTCATCCGTCACGCGGTCTTGTGGAAGCTGCCGGAGCCTACCTTCATGGAGGCTCACCAGATTGTTCAGCTCAGAGCGTGCATCCCTGAACGATTTGCTCTCGTAGGCCAGTCCTTCAAGCTGCCTGCCCGCCTGCTCGAACTCCTCAACTTGCTTTCTGCCGAGGTCTGCCACGGCTCGTGAAGCAGCAGCCACGAGGGAAGGCTCAATGGCGCGGCCTTGGACTTCGGTGGCGTCGGATTGCGAGATGTTGGTGGCCAGCGAGGTTCCTGAAGGGATGATGGACGACTGCCTCGGAAGCTCGCCGTTCAGCGCGGATTCAATGCGGGAGACAAGCTGCCGAGCGATGTCATTCTCAGGCTTCTTCCCGAAAGCCTCCTTGATGAAGTTCAGCAGCTTGCGGAGAAACTTCTTTACCGGCTCTGTAATGCGAAGCTCCACCTGCTCGGTGGTCTTCCCGAACATCCGCTCCTGAATGACCATGCGGAGGTATTCGTGGCCAAGCGTGATGGGGGTAAGATTCTTAAGGTTCTTGCGCCGGTTGTAGCTGCGTTCGGTGGCCTTCTTCTCCTTGTCGGAAAGTGATGCCCAGACCGCTTCAACATCGGAATCGGTGGCGACCTGAAGCGCGGCTGAGTGGATGATTTCCTCAGCAAGAAAACCATCCACGGCTGCCCTAGCGGAAGGGTTGGAGAAGTCGTATCCGGCAATCGCATCTGAGTTGATAACCACTACCGGGCCAACGCCGGGGACGTAGTATGTCTCTGCTTGTGCCGAGTTCCCCCTTGGTTGAATCGTAAAGACCAGCTTGGACTTCCCAGCAAGGGTTGATATGAAATCGCCCCCAAGAATATCCTGTGGTGCATTGTCCTGACTGCCCGCTTCTCGCTGAAGGAGTCTATTGGCCAGAATCGCAGCGTTTCTCCCGGCTGCCGCATTGACTGTATCTGTCGAAAGGAATACCCGAACCGGCGAAAAAGACGGTTCAGCCGACGGTTTGGAGCCAGAACGTAATCCGAGAACATCGGCATCCAGTTGGTTTTCTCGCTTGGCCTGTTCTGCTCGTGTGTTTTCACGGGCCACACCAAGCTCATTGGCACGAGTGAGAACCTCGTTAATTTGCTCATCTGAGGTCCGTAAAACTTGCGGGCTTCCTCGCAGATTTTCCGCCACTCTTGCCGGGTTAGTTTCCCACGCTGCGTTTTCATTGGCTATTCCTTTGACTGGCCCACCCAGCGAATACCGGATGTCCGGCGACTCCTGCTGGAATCTTTGTGAGAGGGGGATGACGTTTCCGGCGTCGTCATAGGTGATGGGGTCGGCGGACTTTATTTGGTTCGAGCTGATTGGGACAAATACGGTCCCTTCGTCAACTGTATTCCTGAGAACCACTGTGTCATAGTCCCCGGAATTGATAGCATCAAGGGCGACCTTGTTGTTCTTTTGCCTGTAAGGCCCGCTATCGTCACGGATGTCGAATTGAAGCTCACCAGCAGCCTTTCCAGTTGCATCAATTTCAAACACCCTTCCCAAGTTAAGGAAGGCGGTGCGCACTGGATGCCGCATTATTCTGGAAAACCTTTCAGCCACAGCTTTGGAATCCGTAAAGAAGCCAGCCCACGGCCCGTTAGTGGAATCAATTACATTGATTGGCTCCCCGTTTCTCCAGTCGGAATCAGGCATTGACTTGTATGCCTTAGTATTCCATCCACCAGCCCTCGCAGCTTCATCCACCAGCCTTTGCACCTCCTGCATGTCGCCGCGCTGGACCGCTGCGAGGTATTGCTGGTCGAGTTGGTTCTGGAGGGGGCCGACTGATAGGGCTTGTTCAGCCTGCGCTTCTTTAACTGTCACCGGCTGGCCGTTGGCGTGGGTAATCTTGATGTCGTATTCATTGAAGATGACGTAGTTGTAGGTGGGCTGGTTTGAGTCAGGCTGTGCGAGCACCCACGCTTCGGCTTGTTCGTAAGACGGAAACTCTCCAAGCCTTTGGCCATTGACTCCACGGTTGACAATGAAGCTGGTTCCCTGCTTCGCCGGAATGATGTGGTAGTTCTTCTGCGGCACTGCGAACCGTGTGCCTTGGTCACGATACCGGATACCTTTGATGCCGAGGGACACCAGCCGCTCCGTGCGCTTTCTGGCCTCGCCCTTCAAATAGTCGAAGTCGGAGGCGAACATTCCACCCATCAGCTCCCGGTAAATTTGCGCACCTTCCATGGTCGCCATCAACTCCGGCGCGGCTCCAGCGGCGACTATCGCCTTCCGCACCTTCTCACTCTGCTGGCTCAACGGCTTGTCCCAGTCCAGCAGCTCATCCGGCTCCACGTTCAAGGTGACGGTGTAGGTAGAACCGCCTCCAAAAGCAAACCTACGCGCCTCTTCCTCAGTGGTAAATTCATGGATTGCCCCACGCAATCCACCTTCTGACGCCACCCAAGACCACCTTCCTGTTCGCGGGTTCTGAACCCGTGAAACAGTCCACTTTCCACTAAGTCTTTTCTGATACTCCTTCGCCACCTGCTCGTTTTCCGCAAAGTAAAGCCCCCAGCCATACACCTGCGCTCCTTCACCGGTGCCGATCTTGCCGGTGGTGAACTTATCTACCTGATGCGGCGTTCCATGATGGGCAGTGAGTGAGAACGCCTCATCGCGCTTGTTAGGTGGCACCACGACAGCATTCGACGCAAAGATAGTCTGCCCTCCAACATTGGTGCGTCGCCCAGCAGCCGCCGCTTTCAGAGCCTTCGCCAGCACATCCTGCGCATCCCTCTCCGTGAAGACCTTCCCGGTGAACTTTCCGTAGAGCCTCTGAATAGCACCCAGCACGGCATCCCACAGTCGGGCGATCATCCCGCGCTGTTCCTGCGTCAACTGCTGCTTCTCCAGAATATCCGCCACGGCCTCCATGCGGAGCTGTTCCTCGGAGATGTTCCCGTAAGCCGACCTCGCTTCAGCAAGCTGCTCTGGGGTGAGCGAGGCGACCAACCTTGAAAGCTCTTTCTGAACGGACTTGTCGTTCTGGATCGCATGGAAGGCTTCCTCCACGAACACCGCCCGAGCTTCTTGAGGAGAGCGCAGGTAAGCGGCGTTCAGCCAGATCGTCCCGGTAGCGGGGTCATACCAGCCACGCACCTCGCGGCCATTGAAGACCTTCCCGTAGTTGTGCGTGACCTGAAAGTTCGGCGGGGTGCTCCTATCAGGGAATAGCTCTCGCACCGCCTGCTCCACCTGCATCTTGGAGAGCGACTGGGCGGGGCGGGCGGAGGGGATTTGCCCGAGGGAGAGTTGTGGGTCGCGCCCTTGAATTAGCTCTTCGAGTCGTTTGAGAGCACTCTCTGGAAGCCCTGCTGTCCACGGCGCGGTGCGAATCCTTCCGTCCGAAATTGCGTAGTGTGTCTTCGCATTGTCGCTCCAATAGATCGGCTCACCTCGCTCGTTTGAGCCAAGCAACTCGTCCGTCTTTGGGTCCACAGATGTTCGCTCTGCTGCTGTTGGCTTTTCCTGCTTTACTCGCTTTCTTGACGCGCCTTTAGCGGGCGTAGTCACCCTACCCTGCTGCGCTTGCGCTTCACCTTGTCCGGCAGCCTGCGATACTTCACCGGGCTTTCCTTCTGCCACTTGTGCAGGAGTTCCGGGTGGTTGATTGCGAAGAACTTCCACTGACGCTTGCTCTTGAGGGGCATAGGGAGGTTGGGTTTCTGATTCGATGGCTTTCGTGTTCTCGTTGGCTTTCTTGAGAGCAGCTTCGGCGGCATCTCGCTTTGGAAACCACTCCTTCTGGAGCTTCTCTTGGATGGCCTTGATCTTGACCGGATCAGCTTCGTTCTTGCCAGCAGCCTCGAAGAGCTTCGCTCGCTTGAGGGCTGTCTTGTAAGCCTTGTTGGCATCCTCCTTGACGGCAATCAGAGCGTTTTCCGCCTGCCTTACATCTCGACCGGCCTCATCGAGTCGCTTCTTCTTATCCACCCGCCACTGCTGCGCAAACATTTCCTTCGCTACGACCTTCTTGTGGGTGTTGTCCACGCTCTCAGCTTGCATGAAGGTGGTGTCACCAAGCCCATCCTCAATGGCTTTCTGGCGGGTTTCACCACGAGCGAAGGGCGACCACTCGCCGTTATCCACTTCACCTGTATCAAGGTTGCGTCTGACGGTCCTGCGCTCCACCACCCAAGGAGTCGTGTAATAGTTTGACCATTGCTCACCCATCTCCGCGCTAGTGGTTTTCCTGACTCGGAACTCCTGCACTCGGGTTCCATTGTCAATGTCCACGCGCTGCGCCGGTGGAGTCTTGGCAATGAGGTCTTTGTCGGGGACTTCTACTAGAGGAGCCGATGTCGGCTCAGACTTCTTGTAAAGCCGGTTGTAGATAGGCAGGAGGTCGTCCCGAATGGAGTTCAGTAAGGATTGATTCCCGGTAGCAGCTTGTATCTGCTTGTCGTCCCAAGCGTCTCCCGGCGACTTCTCGCGGACCCTCTTATTGAGGATGCTGACAGTCGCTACTGACGCAGCTTCCGACGCCATCTTCTTCTGGCCAGCCGGAGTAGCTCGCTCGGCTGGAGTAAGGCTGGAAGCAGGAGCCTCCTGCCGTCTAGCCATTCCCGGAGCAGCCTCCCCCTTCTGCTTCAGCTCGGGATAGTCCGCGAGGACTGCGGGAGGGACGGGCTTGCCTTCGCGGAGGGCGGCTTCGACATTTTGTTTATGCCGCTGCAATACGTTGCCAATCCATCCATCGTCTATACCTGCATCAACTTTCCGAAGCGGCTCACCGCCAAGTTCCCTAGCCTCGTATTTCTTCGTGTTCAGTTTGGCGACTTGGCTTCGCTTAACTTCCGTGACCGGACTGCCAGTGGTCTTGTCAACGACAAGCACAGGCTCGTCTCCACTGCTGTCAGAGCGGTTCGATTTTGCGGTGGCAATCGTCTCCGCCCGCGTCATCTGCCAGGGTTGCTTCACCGCAGCCGGAGCAGCCTCCCCCTTCTGCGTCAGCTCGGGATAGTCCGCGAGGACTACGGGAGGGACGGGCTTGCCAGCTTCCAGCGCATCAATGACTGCCTGCTTGTGGTTTATGGCGGCAGCTTCCCGCATCACCTTGTCGCTCCTTGAGCCTTTCCGAGCCGCGATTCTATACGGTCCACCTGCGTTGACCTCCTCCACAAAGTCTGCCCGATTCATTTGCCAAGGATACAGCGCAGCCTTCGCCACCTCCCGCTCCAACTCCCTAGCAGTCCTCTCCGCGTAACCCCCACGGATGTCCTCCACAGCAGCCGCCAAGTCGGGGTCCACGGGCGACACCCTGCCACGCTCGATGCCAAGCTCTCCCACGGGACGCGCTGGCATGGTCGCTTCAGGGCGGGTGGCGAGGCGCGTGTCGTAGGGTTGACCTTCTAGGGGTTCCGGGAGGGAGGGGGCTTCTGGTAGTGCCGCCGTCCGCTTCGGTGCTGCGGCCTGCGCTGCCGGGGTGATGGCTGTGCGGCGGGGCCTGGGGGTGACTGCCGGAGGAGTGCCAAGCAGGTCCAGCTCAGCAGCCAGCCTGCGAGCGGTGGCCACATCTCCAGCAGCTCTTGCCGCATTGATGCGCTGTTGAAGCTGTTCAGCAGCATCCAGCGGAACGGTGCGCTTGGAATCCACCTTGGCCGGTGGTTCTGGTAGAGCAACCTTTGGAGTCGGAGGGGGAAGCGGAAACTCGAAAGGCTTGCCGCGAGCAGCTTCCGACATGGCCTTTGCCTGCTGGACGTTCTCAAGGAATCCGAACTCCTTGAAACCGCTGACAGTGGTGGTCCCGTCATCGAACTTGACCGTGACAGTCGCGTTGGGGTTCCCGTCCACCTTCGGACCAGTCATCGCCGTGACAGTGCCGACCTTGCCGAAACCGCCGCCAGCTTGGGACAGCTTCACCACCTTGTTGCCAATGCCAAAAGAGTCAGGCGATTGAGCGAGGATGTTCGGAGACGACGGCGAGGTGCTCCACGTTGAGAGTGGCTGGTTCAACATCAACCCGCTCACCTTGGGCATCGGGGGAGGTTCAATAGGAACGCTCACCCGCTGGCTCGCTTGAGGAGCGGCTACCTGCGGTGCCGGAGCGGGAGTGGGTGCGACCGGCGCGGCTGGAGCTGGGGCAGGCAGCGGAGGAGGAGTTGCTGCTGGCTGGCCACGTCCCGAGACGAGCTGCGCAAAGCCACCCATAGCAGCACCAGCAACAAACCCTTGAGCGGCTGCCTCTGCAAGACCTTCATTCCATGGCTTGCCGAGAGCGAGGTTGCTGAACATCTGCTCCTGCGCAGACTGTGGAAGCTCTTCCAACGCGCCTTCTTGCAAGGCTCCGGCGACGATGGCTTTGAACTTCGGAAGAGCCGCCTTCTGCGCTGCTTGGGTGCCACCTCTGGCGAGCGCAGTCTGGATGTCTTCCAGTCCGAGTTTCTGGGCAACTTTTCCGCCAAGAACGCCAAGCGCAGCGGTTCCGACACCGCTTGCGGCAGCGTATCCGGCCTGCTCCCAATTCAGCAACCTGTCGGGAGATTGCTGGCGGATGTTCTCCGCAGCGGAGCCTGCGCCAACAACACCTTCGCCAACAGCACCAGCCACAACCGGGGCGGACGCACCGGCTGCCCACGCTGCAAACTTAGGCCCGAGCTTTTTTACGCCATTCAGGGCTGCCTGTGAAAGTGCGCCACCACCAAACATCAACGGAAGCGACTCAATCATGGATTCAGCAGCAACCGTCGGGTTTTCCACCAAGGCTTGAACCGTCGGGATAAATCCCTTAGCTTGCGCTACTCGACCCTGTGCCATCTGCTGCTCCCCTGTCTGGTAGGAGGAGAGGATGTCCTTCGCTTCACGAAACTTGAAGCCAGCGTCTTCAACAGCTTTACCAGCACGGCCCTTGCTCACAATGTCCGCAAGACCAACTGCTGCTTCAGGAACACTGATCACACCCTTGGCCAGCGCGATAGCTGGATCGGCCACCACTCGGCGTAAGGCAGAGCTGTCATCTGTAATGTCCTGCTCGACTTTGGCAGATTCTCGCTCGGCATTCAGCTTGAGCCAACGACTATCCCGCTCAGTCATCGGTTCCAGTGAATCCAGCGGGGGTGGAGTAAATGCTTCAGGCTCCAGTGAGTCAACTGGAGGGGGTGTGAATTCAAAGGCCATTAGTTTGAAACGGTTTGCCAGCTAGTCCGATCCGTAGGAGGTCCACCCAAATATCGCTTCCCGCCATACACCCGACCGGGAATGTAGCGAGCTGCCGCTGACAGCATTCCCCGATCATCAAGCGGACCCGGAATCTCCGGCATGACCCGAGGTGCGGCAGTTTGAGTAGGAGGCGGCATAGCCACAGGAGCACCAATCTTGTAGGACTTCCTGCGGGTGATGTCGGTGATAGCTTCTGGCGAGATGGCAAACTTGAACTGCCGTGCCTGCCGTTCAGCAATCGCAAGCTCGCTCTCAATCGGCATGAGTGCCTCTTTAGCCGCTTTCAGGTTCATCCGCGCCTCGCCCAACTCGCGGTTGTAGTCATCAGCAGTGCGGTATTGGCCATTGCCGATGATTCTCCTCTTGGCCTCGTCATAGCCGTAGCCAATCCTGCGGGCATTGTTGATGATAGCCGCCTCCGCCGCTGCCGCTTCATCACGCGCCCTTCGCGCCTCTGCCGCTGCGGGGTTGAGTCGGGCAAGAGCTTCTGCAAGGGTGATCCCAGTGTTCTCAGCCTCGTTGGAAGCCTCCATCTCGTCCGCCTTGAACTGCTTCTCAGCAAAGGCGAACTCACGCTCCACATCCTTGCGCTTGGTGTCGAATTCCAGCTTCGCCATCGCATCCCTTCGAGCCATCTGCTTCTGCTGCTCGCCGAACATGAACGCTTCCCGCGCAAGCTGGTTCTGCTCTTGCTGCTGTGCGCGGGACAACGCCGCCATATTCTGCGCGGCAGCGTTCTCAAGCTGGTTCGTGCGAAAAGCGTAGTCGGCACCAAGCTCGTTGGCGCGGGTGAGTGCCTGCCGGTTCTGCTGCGCGATGTCGTAGCCCATACGGGCTGCCTGTGCGGGGGTTTCTCCAAAGACGAACATAGGCTTTACTCGTAGTAACCGCGTTCCAGTTCAGGGTCGTAGGCGGGAGGTGGGGCCATCCATTGCTCGCGGGCGATGTCCGCCCGTCCACGTGCCATCGCCACTTCGCGGGCGCGGCGGTCAGCAAACGAATCGCCTTGCGCACCAATCCGGCCACCGTAGCTCTCGTAGAGCATGGTGTTGAAGTTCGGGTCTTCCTGCGGCCAGTAGCCAGTGTCATTCCGGTAGTCAATCTCAGCCTGACTCCGTGGAGCGGTCCCGCTGGCGCGGCTGCGAGGAGCGCGAACACTCTCAGATTGCGGAAGGTAACGCGCCTGTGGAGTCGGGTAGGCGGAGTAGTTCGGAATCTCTGGCATCCGGTAAGACGCCTGCGGGACACCCAAATTAGGAATCAACCGAGGGTCATCCGAGTAAGGCGTGTAGAAGCGATTGCTCGCCAGCAACGAGCTGGCGGCACTAAGGTTGCGGAGTTCATCGCTGCGGAGTGCGCTGGCAGCCTGTGCTGGGGTGATAAGCGATGCGAGATACTGTTGTTCAGCCGACCTTGCCAAAGGAGCCGTCTGCAAACGTGCCGCGTTGACCGCCCCGATGTTCTCCCGGCCAAGTGCGGCCATCTGCTGCTCGTAGGGGAGGACAGCCCGGTAGTAGGAATCAGCAAAAGTCCGTTCCTGCTCGCCGCTACGGCCCGTCCCAAGCGGACCCATTCCGAGGGAGTAGCGTTCGTCAGCCCCACGAAGAGCTTGCAGGTTGACCTCCCGTGCCTTGGCCAGTCCCGCCTCCTGCTGCTTGAGGTTCTCTGCCAGCGACTTCTCAAGGTTCGTCGCCGCCGTGTCGTAGGTCTTTAGCTCGGTGTCGAGGCGATTCTTGGCGGAGCGTTCCCGGCCAGTCATCTCGGCGAGATACTTCGAGAAGAGGCTCTGCGTTTGCTCGCCCGTCTGCTGCGCTCCTTTCAAGGCGCTCTGGGCGGCAGTGTCAATGAGCGGGTCTTTCACGTTCATTAACACGTCGAACTTGGGAGGAGTGTCGCCCGTTGGTGACTTGCCAGCAGTGCTCCCACCGGTCGTCGCGCCGGGGGTGAGCGGAGCGATGACGTTCTTGAACTCCGTCTGGTTCTGCTTCCCGACGCGGAACTGATACATGTCATCCGTCTCACCCTCCATGCGG
>Ga0208147_1000133_pt1 | contig 29625 bp, 49 predicted proteins | sample DEB3_08_DNA_FD_184520 | JGI IMG/M metagenome (GOLD analysis project Ga0208147, IMG submission 184520) | Aqueous microbial communities from the Delaware River and Bay under freshwater to marine salinity gradient to study organic matter... | ecosystem: Environmental > Aquatic > Marine > Coastal ... | reverse complement strand
AACATTTACAGCAATTGCTTCGAGCGAAGTTGTAGACCGTCAAGGCGAAGTTATTGAACAAAAAGGCTGGGATTTAAAGAATTATAAAAACAACCCTATTTTACTATTCATGCATGACCACACCAAACCTATAGGTAAATCGACAAAGGTGTGGATTGAGAAGTCAGGTAAGACTGCGAAACTGATGTTCAAGGGCGTTATAAGCTCCGCTACCGAAGAAGCACGAGCCGCAAAGCAATTGATGATGGAAGGTATACTAAACTCCTTCTCGGTGGGTTTTATGCCTATGGAAATGGATGGCAGCACCATTACTAAGTCTGAGCTGCACGAAATATCCCTGGTATCCGTTCCCGCCAACCCAGATGCACGTTTACAAGTGGCCAAGTCACTGAAAGAGGCAGGATTTGAGGATAGTATTATTGAGAAGTTTGCACCAGAGGCTGACGACAACCGTGAGGTCGTTGAGCTGAGAGAGTTAGTCACGGAACTTAGAAGTGAGCTTGAATCCGTAAAGGACAAAGCTGATATGGCGGTAAAGGGGTTGCAACACCTCGCACCGCAAAGGTCGAAGCCGGAAGTCGCTACAGAGCGTCTCCGTATGAGTAAAGCGATCGCACGAGCTGCGGACAAAATACTTGCGGGGGGCGTATCTCGTGAAAAAGCGATTAGCCAGGCAAAAATAATCAAACGTTCTAGCGAATTGCTAATACGTTCTAACAAAGGAGACTTATAATGGGTCAATTAGTTGAACTACGCAAAAAACTTGCAGAAGGTACGATTACCGAAGAGGAAAAAGCACTTTTGAAAGGTCTTGAAGAAGATGTTGCTAACGAAGAGCCAGCGGCTCCATCTAGCGATGACGAAGAGAAGGCCATTGACGAACTTGCTACCAAACTAGCCAAAGCCTTTGAGTCTAAGACTCAGAAGCAAGAAGCTAAAAAGGAAATCAAAGTTGAAGCTGGTGATACCACCAAATACATCGTTGATCCTCAACTCGGTAGAGTATCTGTTGCAGAGCTAGACGATATTCAGGTTGAAGTACCAGGCCGAAAGGCTATGGGCAAGACTTTCACATCAGTCAGTCGAAAAACCGTTCACGTTCTCCAAGCGTTTTTCTCAGGTGATAAGCAGAAATTGCAGACACTTGTTGAAGGCACTGGTTCTCGTGGCGGCTACCTCGTTCCCGAAGATTTCTTGAACATTGTTGTTGAAGATAAGCGGGATATGACTGTCATGCGTCAGCTTGCTACTGTCCTACCAGTTAGCACGGATACTATCCACGTTCCAACCTTGGCAAACCGTCCACAGGCAGCATGGCGATCAGAAGCAGCAGTCAAAGCAACTACTACCGTAGACTTTGGCGAGATTGTTCTGACACCATACTCTCTTGCAGCTATCGTTAGCTTGTCAAACGAATTGGTTGCAGACGCTAGTCTTGGTGGCAACATCGTCTCATTGGTCGCACGAGTTATGGCTCGTTCATTGGCCGAAAAAGAAGATCAAGCCTTTTGGACTGGTGATGGTTCTGGTAAACCAACTGGTATCGATAACTACTCGTTCACCACACTACAAGGTGGTTTGACCGACACAACTCGTGCGGATGCTATCATCCGTTCTATCTACACACTGCCTCAGGGCTACCGTAGTAACGCTGTGTTCGTTGCAAACCGCAACACTTGGGCTAAGATTGCAACACTCAAAGATTCTCAGAACAACTACTTGTTGTCAGATCTTGGTAGTGCAGCAAGTCCTACGCTGCGTGGACTCCGAACGATGGAGCAAAACGATATTGCAGACGGTAAAATGTTCGTCGGTGACTTTAGCTACTACTACATTGCAGACCGTGAAGGTATCACTGTTGATACTTCACAAGAAGCTACTGTGGCTAGCCAGAGTGCCTTTGAACGCAACCTGACATTCGTCCGTGTTGAGGAAAGAGTTGACGGAGAACTGACGCTTACACAACCAATTGTGGAGATTCAGGGACTCGGCGGCTTCTAGTCAACATGACTTGCCCTTTGCCCTTCTCGGAGGGCATTGGGGAGGATACATGTTAAGAGTAAAGATAATTGCACCACACAAGAAGTACCGAGTAGGCCAAACAGTCGAGTTGTCTAACAATGAAGCATTTGGTCTTATTGATAGTGGTGTGGCAGCAATCACTAAAGACATGGTGTCTACTAACGATTACAGGATAAAAAAACGTGGCTGATCTCTATACCTATGCACTAACTTCGCTGTCTGACGTAAAAGAAACGTTGGGTATTAGCGGAACATCTAAAGATAACCTGTTGATACGAAAGATTAACCAGGCTACCGATATAATCGAGGGCTACTGTGCGTTGCCATATAATCACCATTTCAAATCTACGACATATACGAACGAGGAGTATGACGGTAGTGGTGCAAATACACTCAGCCTTAAGATGCGACCTGTGACAGCTCTCACTACCTTACAACGCCGACAGACCACACAAAATGAGGACGATTGGGATGATATAGAGGATGATTCTTACTTTTCAGACCTGAACGCAGGGGTTATTGAATTCTTATCTAATCAAGGGCTGGCATGGAACGGATATAGAGTGACATACACCGCAGGGTATACCACCATCCCAGCCGACCTTGCCGAAGCGTGTGTCACACTAGCTGCTTATTTATATGAGAACGGAGCAGCTGGTACAAGTGTTAAGCGTAAGAAAGAGGGTCAACGTGAGCTGGAGTATTTTGAAGTGGCTGCAACTGGTGGCTCTTCTCTAGTGGACAGTCTTGGACTTTCTGGTTCGCTCTCTAGGTATCGCAACTATATACTCCTAGAGGATAAGTAGATGACTGTCTTTTTCAACTCCCACGACATCCAGCTCTACCGCAGGAGACGTATCGGTTCTAGTAATCGCTATGGCATGAGTGCTACCCTGACCGTCATACAGGCCGATATACAGCCGGCAAGCCGAGAACGCATCGAGATGGTCGAAGGACGCTTTGGAGCGGTCTGGGACTGCTTTATGGATGCCACAATAGACATCAAAGAGGGTGATCAAGCTGTAGATACCGCAACGAACAAACGCTACTCGGTCAAGGCTGTTAATACATGGGAGAGTGCTGGTCTATTAGACCACAAGGAGATAGTCCTTGTCAGCATTGATGGATAATGCCTGAAATTACGATTACTATCAAAAATTTGCCTGAAATTAAGATGGCATTTAAGAAATCCCCCATACTTATGGTCAGGGAGCTGAACAAAGCTATCCGTCGATCGATTGTATCTGTAGAGCGAGACTCTAAATCCAATACCCCTGTTGATACAGGTAGGTTAAGATCTTCTACATATGACCGGTTTACAAACCTAACTGGTGAAGTAGGAACGAATACAAGCTATGATATATATGTTCACGATGGTACTAGGTTTATGAAAGCTAGGCCATATCTATGGGATGCCGTGGGTAAGAATGAGAAGGTCATTGATGATAACTTTGAAAAAGCTGTCGAAAACGTATTAGATGAGATAGGGAGCCAGACATGAGTGTATCCATACAAATCAAAGACCAAATAATAAACAAGTTGGAAAGTCTGAGCACTATCCAGTCGGTATATCCTGCCATCAAACTGAACCCCAAGGGCTACCCAGCAGTCTACATAACTGCTAACACCGAGGAGGGCGAGTTTAGCTCGAACGCCGAGAACTCCCGTGTCTATACCTATAATTGTACAGTTATATTCCCTATAGGTCAGGACTTTGTGGCCGAAAGCGAGCGAGAGCGTATGGATTATGCCGAAGTTACAATAGCCCAGGTGATTGATGATGTGATTAATGTGATTGATACCAATTACGAGATTGAGGGAGCACCGGTCTTATTTGCAAATGCCGCAGATGTCGAGTGGGGATACTCAGATGTTGAGGGAGGTGTGGCCAGGGCTGCTAACGTCATTCTCCGTATCTATACAGAAATTACAGTCGTGTAGTTGTTGACGAAAAAGAAATGATGATGCATATATACCATTATGAAACTAACAAGGAGCAATAATGACTAAGTTTGTAGGCCGAAGAGGTACACTCGGCATCGCTATCGAAGCTACTAGAGGAACAGCCGTGTCTCCTACCTATTGGATGCCATTTGTAACGATGTCATTCAAAGATACGATTGAATCCGCACGAGAAGAGCAGGGCATGGGTAAGATCGCCGACTCTGATTCGTTTTATGTAACCATGCGTATGGGAGAGGGCGAAATCGAGTCACAACTATATGACTCAGCTCTCGGCTACATTCTCACATCTCTACTAGGTGCTGTTCCTGTTACAACAGGTGCCAACCCATATACTCACACGTTTACTCTAAGCCAAAGCAACCAGGCCAAGTCACTCAGTCTCTACTGGACAGACCCAGACCGAAGTTATATGTTCCCTCTTGCTGTTGTAGACAGCCTACAGATGAGCGTAGAGCCAAGTGGTATCGTGAGTTGGACTGTTGGATTTAAGACTAAAGGTTCACGAGATTGGGCTGCTCAAACACCAAACTTCACAGCCGTTGGTTCTAAATTTCTCCATCAACACCTCCAGTTCCGTCTTGCCTCTGCTATTGGTGGCCTTTCGGCAGCTACTCCTATCTCACTCAAGAGCCTGGAACTAACCATTAGCCGTAACACAATCTTTGACAATGTAATCGGTACTGTTGAGCCAGAAGATGTACTGAGCCAGCAGATAAGCGTAGAGGGTTCCATTAACCTCAACCTAGAGGACGACACTTACCGTAACTATATGCTTGCTAACACTTATCGAGCTGCGGAGATCAAACTGTTCCGCTCAACAAGCTCAAGCCTTACGTTGCAACTGCCACGAGTGGACTTCTCAGAGTGGGAGCCAGACTATACACTTAACGAGATTGCAAAACAAAGCATCAACCTCAAAGCTAACTATGATACTGCCAACGCACTTGATATAATCTCTACTGCAACACTTATTAACACCAAAGTGTCATACTAAGTAAGAGAAAGGGCAACATGGGCAAAATAGTAATCAAACGCAAAGTGACTTTAGAGTTTCTTGGCGAAGAATATAAAGACGGCTACCTCACATTCAAGGCTATCCCTGTAAAAGATTACACGGGTATGCTGGCAAAACTACCTAAAGACGGCGAAGAGGACAACGGTAAGTCAATCACTATGATGCTCGATCTTTTGACTACTTACTTCGTAGAGGGTAAGTTCCCTGACGATGAGGGTAAACTGCAGGACGTCACTAAAGAGGACGTCGGTGATATTGACCAAGAGACGGCAATTCATTGTTTTGAAACTGTAGTCGGGAAGAAAACTGACCCAAAAGACTAGAGGCTTTAAAACAAGCCATCCAGAACGATCACCCAAATGATGAGATCCTGATGTGGCAATACCGCCAACTGCTGCACCTATCCTATGAGGATTTTATGAATGAACCGACCCATGAGTTGTTTACTAATATGCACATATACGGTCTAATTCAAAAGAAGCAACAGTTAGAAGCTAAACACTCAGGATAATCATGGCACAAGCAAACATCAAAGCAGTCATCACAGCAGAAGATCGAGCCTCGGCAATACTGAAAGGGTTTTCTGACCGTGTTGAGAGCATGGGGGCATCTGTTGTCAATGTTGCTAAGAGGGGGGCGGTCGCTATGGGAGCTGCTGCTACCGCAGCCACAGGATTTGCCATCAAGTCTGCTGCCGACTTTGAACAAACCCGCATTGGATTGGAGAATATGCTTGGTTCGGCCGATAAAGCTAGAGCCGTATTATCAGAGGTTAGCAAGTTTGCCGCCGACACCCCGTTTGAGTTTCCGGAGTTAGCTGGCTCAGTTAAACAGTTAATCGCCTTCGGATTCAGTGGCGAGGATGCAATCAAGACCATGAAGCAACTGGGCGATGTCTCGGCTGCTATTGGTGCTCCTATTGGCGACCTGTCTTACTTGATGGGTACACTGAAAACACAAGGCCGAGCATTTACTATTGATATACGACAGTTTGCCCAGCGTGGTGTTCCTATCTATGAGTACCTGGCCAAAGTGTTAAACACAAACGAAAAAGCTCTGACTGGGATGATTGAAGCAGGCAAAGTCGGATTCCCTGAAGTTCAAAAAGCCTTTGAGTTGATGACGTCCGAAGGTGGCAAGTTCCACGGTACTATGGCAAAACAGAGCAAGTCTTTGTCTGGCCTATTCTCTACGTTGAAAGATAACATTGGCCAGACTGCCAGAGAGCTAGTGGGTATCACCCAGACCGGTGATATAAAAGCTGGCAGTCTCTTTGATAGAGTACGAAATGGAGCTGCTTGGCTTATCGAGAACTTGCCCCGTGCTATACAAATCGTTAAGGATTCAATAAACCAGATATTACCAACACTCCAACAGTGGGCAACAAACATACAAGATGTTGCCATACAGGTTGGGGACTATCTTTTACCGAAGTTCGAGGCTCTGTATAATACGATACGAGATAAGATCATGCCAATACTCAACGATCTTTGGCACAATGTAATAGAACCATTGATCCCTGTGTTTGGTACGCTACTCGTTGTTGCTATTGGAGGTGTGGTTGATATATTAAACGGCCTTCTTGATAGCATTGCATGGGTTGTGAAAGCTATACAAGATGGTAACCCATTTGTAATTGCACTTGCTGGAGCATTTGGTCTATTGGCTGCAGAGATGGCTTTCACGCAAGTATTTAATGCTCTGACCATTGGCTTTAATACGCTAAGATTAATCACTATACCAAATGTCATGGCAAGTGTTGGTGCTCTACAAAGTTTGATAGCCCTGCCGACTGTATTTGGGGCAATAGGCATTGGAGCAGCACTTGCAGCACTAGCAATGGTGTATGACGCTGCAATGAAAACAAAACAGGCTATTGATGATACGCTCAATGCGACCCGACAAGCTGGATCCTCAAACGAAGCAGTGATTGGCAGACTACAGGCTTTAGTTAAGAACGGTACGCCACAGCAACAAGAAGCAGCTAGGCGGGCTTTGGCGGGGCTAGCCCAGCAAGGCAGTTTTGCTACTGGTGGTTATACCGGAGCTGGTGGCATAAATGAAGTAGCGGGTATAGTTCACAAAGGTGAATATGTCGTGCCCCAAAGCCAGGTTGACCAGAGCACCGGTATGCCGAAGATGGGTTCAGCTCAGACAGTCAACATTACTGTACAGGCCGGAGCATTTATGGGTAGCCAACAAGACGCTCGACAATATGCCCAGATGATTATGGATGCATGGAACGACCTACAAAGTATGGGTACGGCAAGGAGGACTGCATAATGGCATACATATTAGACGGCACAGAGATACGAGCACCACATGAGCTATCTGAAAAGAACGACAGTCAGTATGCTCAGAACCGAACGCTTGATGGCCAAGTAAACCGTGACTACTTTGGGGATAACAAGCGTGTATGGAGGCTCCAGTATAAAACAACCAATGCGACCGATTATGCTGTAATTAGGGCTATATATAATAGTTATCTATCAAATGCTATTGCTAAGTCCTGGTCTGTAACAGAACCAAACTACACTATATCGGCCACCACAGTACACATAGACCTCATAGAACGGGGTTTCAACGTCAAAGGTGAAGATTACCTGTCCAACTTCGATCTAATACTTACAGAGGCTTAAAATGGTGCAAAGTGTATCATCCGCATTTACCGCAGAGGAACGGGATACCGTCCGTTCTATTGCCCATAGTTTGCAAGTATCCTGGAAAAAGGATACAAACATTGGTAACAGGACATTTACTATTGGGGTTTCGCTTATAGGGGGCAATGATGGGATAGGCATAAACCCAGGGGCTATTGGCGGGGCAAGCATTTATAACTACTTTGATGAGTCTGAGTATGTGATGTCTTTGGCCTGGGAACATGGCTTGAAGATGCCAGCTGGAGGCTTAACGAAAGCAATGGCAGAGGCAGAGATAGATAATACATCGGGTAGGTTCACTCCTCGCTATATGGGCGGCAATTCAGAACTATTTACGTCTGTGCTACCGAGCCGACCATTTATGATTAGTGCTGGGTTTGAGTTTGAGGGGATAGATCAAACTGTACCGGAGTTTGCGGGTGTTGGAACAAGACAACCCAGAACAGATGCCCGTAGCAAACGTTTGCTGTTTCAGGGAGCGGACTATGTGGACTTCTTTCAGAACAGGTATCTTGACCAAGAAATTATGTTCACCGCACAGTTCACGGGTCAAGTTATAGAGACGCTGTTTCAGTCATTAGGTATGTCCACAAGCCAGTATGAGGTAGACCAAGGGATTAATATTATTCCATTTGGTTTGTTCGAGAAGGGCACTCGCTTTGATGGCATTATAGACGACTTAGCACAAGCTGAGTATGGACATGTATTTCAGGATGAGACTGGCAAATTTAAGTTCTGGGATAGGCAACACTGGGATACTGCACCGTATAACTCAGTACAGAGACTACTACTCACAGGTCAGGTTATAAATGCCGAAGCCCCCGACACAGATCACCTTATAAATGTGGTAGAGGTAAACGCCCCCATACGGCAGAAACAGCCGGCACAAACCATATTTAACCTACCTCCTCTCAGCTCTTTCAACGTTCCTAGCAACTCGTTTACGGAACAATTTTTCGAGTTTCAAGATCCTGTGTTGGCACTCACTGACCCTACATCAAGTGGAACAGTATCTTATTTTGTGGCTAATTCATTGGCAGACGGAACAGGTACTGATGTTACCGCCAGTATCACGGTCAAAAATGTTGGTACGTTTGCTAAGAGTGTAAAGTATAGATTCCAGAATAATTCCGCAAGTACAGCATATATAACCCAGCTTGTATTGTCTGGCAGGGTTGCTAAACAAGTAGGTGACCTGTACTATCGAGAAAAAGATGACTCATCTGTTACAGCTTATCAAGAGCACCCCTATAAGATAGACAATCCATACATACAAAATGCGAGTTGGGCAGCTTCACTATCTCGAATGCTACTCAATGATTTTTCAGACATAGAGAATCTACAGAAGTTGACCATCAGGGCTATACCAGAACTCCAAAATGGTGATCTGATTAGTTGGCAAGGTCGCTATTGGAGGGTCTACAATATACGAAGCAAATTAGACCCTGACGTGGGCTTTGTGCAAGATATTATGGTTCTGCAGCGTACAATAACAACGTACTTCCGTATTGGTATGTCTACCATCGGCGGAAGCGATAAGATAGCACCATAGGAGGTGATATGAGCGTAGATCAATCATTAACAGGAGTGCCCCAGTTCGACAACATAGAAGTGGTATCGTCTGGGACTGCATCTATTGATACAACAGCGGGGACTGATAATGCTGCTGCTACCATTCCCCATGGTTTCACGGGTTTTGTTCCAATACCTATGGTTGCCATATTTCAGAATGGTATTTATCAACCTCTACCGGCTGTTACAGCTTTTAATAGCGGGGCAAATAATACTGTTGGGATGCAAACATATTTCTATGCCGCTACAGATAGAACTAATCTGTACATCAATTTTTTAGCTGGTTTCTCTGCTAACTGGGGTGTGTTTACCTTCAAATGGTATTTGTTGAGGATTAGGTCTTAACCATACCAATAACCCTAGAATCACATGTTCCGCTAGTGTGAATCACACGGATTTGATTGTATTCAACAGTACGCCATAGGAATACTTTGCTTGTTCCATCTGAGTAGGTGTATTTGCAGTTCTCATTCTCTGTACCAGGTATAGGCTGTATCTCATACGCCACAACCGTAACCGGTGCAGCTTCCGGTTGGGTAGGTGGCTGTGGAGATTCGCTCTGAGGTGTTGACTGCGGCACTTCTGTACGTTGAGAGCTAGGTGGAGTCCCCGTGCTTTCTTGCAAATCTGTTACGTCTGCTTCTGTATTAGTGATGCGAGCTTCGTGATTCTCTACCTGACCTTCTAACTGGTCTACACGTTGAGGTGTATTGTCTTCTGACTGGGCACTGTTGTGGGTTAGTCCATAAGAACCTATACCTGTAACTGATAACAGAACTGCTGATGTGATAAGTAATTTCTTCATAGTGACTACAGTCTATTCTACTTATGCCACAATGTCAATAGTTGTTGACGAATATCACACACTCGGTTACATATAGAGTATGAATATAACACAAGGGCAAATATAAATGGCTTACGCATCTTGGTCAGTAGTCTATGGGGAACAACCATCAGCAGCAAAATGGAACATACTTGGTACGAATGATGCCCATTTCTATTCGTTTCTAGGCGATAACCTTCCGTGGCAAACGTGGACACCTACGTTTGCTAACTTTACAAAGGGTAGTGCTACGGTGACAGCTAAGTATACGCAAGTCGGCAAGACGGTGCACTTTAGGCTAGAAGTTACACTTAGTTCTTCGACAATGGGATCTATTCCTACGTTCACTCTACCAATCACAGCAAGCAGTTATTTGACGGGTACACCAATAGGTCAAGTAGAGATAACAGACACGGGTACAACAACATATACTGGGGTTTGTAATCTTGTGACTACTACCACAGCAAAAATGGTGTATCTGGATTCCAACACAGCCAAACAAAACATAACATCTACTCAACCTATGACATGGGCAAACACTGACGTATTCGCTATTACAGGCACTTACGAAGTGGCATAATTATGACAGATGTACTATCACAATACGGGCTAGCAGGGGTAGTCATCACCGCCTTGGTAGCTGTAGTGGTGTATCAGAACCGTAGAATAGAGACCCTATATGAACAGCGTAGGCAGGACGGCATAGAGAACAGAGATAAGTATGATGCTATCATGTCTGAATTCTCACAGACTGCTAAACTATTGCTTGCTAAACTATCAGGTGGAGGCAGCTAATGTTTTTCAGACGCAAACGCCAAGAGAAAGAGATAGAAGAAATCAAGCAGGATTTTCACAATAGAATAAATACAGATATTAGTATCCAAAAACAAATAAACAAAAAGTTGGCGAATGGTATTACTTTGAAGGTATATGCAGCCACAGGAGGGCATAAATGATAGACGGCTACACAACCGCATCAATAATTATTAGACTAGCAACCATTTGTATACTTACCTATGTGGTGATACGTCAGATACGGATACTCAAACCGCCCACAGAGTTGCAGTGGCTCAAGCGTCTACTCATATCTCTTGTCTGTGTTATGATGTTCAACTCAATCTTATCAGTATATGTGAACTTCCATCGGCAGATTGACGGAAACTTGATACCTAATGCTCGTCATGTATCCGCCATATTTAATGCCCTAACTGGCCTCTGTTCGGCTACTATCCTAGCCATTGTTTACTACCGTAACGACGAATAAGGAGTAGTATGACCGCACAAGACTACGCCGTCAACTTCCCTTACGGGGCTACCTCGTGGCCATATACAGCTCTCCGACCCCACAAAGGTGAGGATAGGCCGTGCCCCATAGGTACCCCATTAGCAATCAATGGACAGGTTATTGGCCTGACGGGTGCGACTGGTGAGGTATACGATGCACAAGGCAATAAGGGTACGCCCGCAGCTGCCCATCTTCATATCCAGGAACACACTGCTGGCAACTATGCCAATGTACGCAAGCCTCAGAACGCATTTAAGCCTGGCGTTGTCATTGGCGTGTATCCTAAAAGTGCGGGTGACGGTACGTTTGGTAAGTTTATAGATATTAGAAGTGATGATGGCTGGGTCGATAGCTATTGCCATCTGAGTCAAATTAACGTCCAAGTAGGACAGAGAGTAGGAGAAGAAATGGCAAACATGGTAGATAGAGGCGGAGTAGATACAGTTTTCAAATTGGCTCTAGATAGAGCACCAACAGAGGCAGAGTATGCTCGGTTCGTAGGCAAAGACTGGGCACCACTTCTTTTCTGGGCTTACACCTCACAAGAATACAAAGACCGCTACGCTAGTCTGGTAGCAAGGTATGAGTTTTGGAAAAAGGCACAAGCCCTGCTAGGCGATGATGTCACTAAAGAGAACCTTGAGGCCAAGATGAAAGCTAAATATGGTGACGGGGGTAACTGTACTCCTGACGAACGAGGCTTCCTGGATTCAATGTACAAAATAGTAACAAAGAAAGGTTAATCATGGGTTTTAACGTATTAGCAATTCGAGCACTTAAAACATTTGTGCAAACATTTCTCTCAGCTTTAGCTGTGAGTGCAACAACAGTAGTAAACCTAGAGACGGGCAAAGCGGTCTTGATCGCAGCTGTAGCTGCCGGAATCTCAGCAGTTATGAACCTGTTTCTGCAACCAACGGAGGCAAAATAATGCCAGACATTATCTGGATACTCTTGGCCGTCTTGCTTGTTATAGCAATAGCACGGAGCGTATAAAGTTCTTGCATTCTAGATTCCTGGGTGTATACCTAGAACATGGAAGCTGACAATAACCAGTTCCCAGAGATAAAGATAATTAAATGCCCACCACCAATGGAGGGTATAGCTCGTGCAATAGCCAGAGTAATACGACCAGTGCCCGACCTCGGTATCACACATGGCGATCACCCAAACTCAGGAGCAGCAGTCATGATAGACGCTGTATTAGAAGATGGCCGAGAGCAGCCTAAGATTTAATTTCGGTGAATTCGACGCACTAGTAGCCGAAGGTATAGAGGAGTGGGATACTATTAAGGGCGGTATGGTAAAACTTATTGCCGAGATAGACGCTGACTTTGCTGATGTTGTCCACAGGTATAACCCAGATGTACCAATTAGTGATATAAATCACATTGACTAAAATAACCGTAAGCGTATAACTAGAGTACCAGCACGCACCTTTGTGTTCTCCCAATCATAGATCGTTGGTAACCACCTATTTGCGTACAAAACAAATACATAGAAAAAGACCCGAAGCTGGACGGGTCTTTTTCTTATTTATGAACGACTCCACATCAGTCATAAATCTTACATGTGAGCTACAGGACTGATACTAGGCCGTAAAATGCTGACGTTTCCGTCTAATTGGCGATTGCTCGCCTCCCATACCAGCTACCCTGTAACTCTATTGAGCCTCGTTGCACAGGCTGCGGCATTATTCCAGCCGATATACGCCAAGCTTCAAGCTTACTCACTCCACGTATATCTAACCCAGGGTGTCATTCTCTGAAGCATGTCTGCCCCCTGCACGAACTACTACTCACCAATTCTATCTATGCAAGTTGTTAACGTTCAGGTGCTCGCAAAAAACGCATCTGTGTATATATTACACCATCAAGCCAATGATGATCTGTGGTAGCGGTGGACATACTACCAACGCTGTCATTATCACAGCCCAAGTTGCTAGTAGACCGACCTTGTGCCGCTTCACTATGAACCATAGGATGCTAAGAGTTCCGAGCCTTGCAAGCTCTTTGAGAGCGTTGTCTTTGGCTGTTACTTTTGTTTTTATTGGTGTTTCTTCGTACTGCATGGTTGCCCTTTCTTTTTAGTAGTACAACTACATACTAGCACAAGCGGTATACTATGTCAACGACATTTTAAGTCTGGCCTCTTTAACAGATACTCAGCTGTGGATAAACTGCCCTTGTCGCCATTGTGAAAGCCACACATAGGCTGTAAATTGTCCTGGTCGCTTCGCTTGGACTGGTCACGACCTCGGCTGATATCGTGGTCTATAGTTAATGTATCTATAGTCAAAGCTCCGCCGCCGATCACACAGTACCAGTAGCCCTCATGGGATGGCGGGTGGTTGCTTATCCACTCGTTCCGGTCAGATACCCATTGCTTGCCGACCTTACCCATACGCTTCATCGGCTTCTTGGGCTTGGCGTTGAGGTTGTATGCACACTTACCACACTTCTTTTGCAGGGAGTTGTACTGCACGAATGTAGTGCCACAACCGGTGCACATACGTTCAATCACTTACCCTCCTTACTATTAGATAGCTGAGCGATACGGCGGTCTACATACTTCGCCCATGAGTTTCTCTCTCCACATAGCCTTTCCCAGTGCGAGCGTATGAATTGAACCTTGAGTTTATTCAGTTCATCGACCCTAGCATCCTCTATTAGTGACTGTAGGGCTGCTTTGGCTTCTACATCAGCTCTTTTGCATGGCTCGCACGTGTTATCTGGTCTACCGTTCGGGCATATCCTGTGCTTGTCCAGTATCGCATCCAACTCATCTGTACTATCTACGCTCATGATAGTGCCTCATATTCCCATGTTTTAACTTCTTGCCAAGCTTCTTGTAAGGTGCGGAATTGATGCAATCTATGTGGGCCAAACAGGTATGAGTAGACCTCCACGCTAAACACTTCTGGCTTGTCATTTAGATAGTTCTCTGCCTCGAACCAGTTGGGGTAGCCAACGGAATATCCTACATACCCCTCATTAGACTTGTGGTGTCCGTCATTGTTCGGGTCTTTCGCCCAGTTGTCATGCAATCGAAACAAGTGTAGCCTTATCTCTCTGAGCAATTTTAAGTCTGCGTCCTTCATCATTTATTCCTTATAGGTTGGTTAAATAACATCCCAGTTCTCCAAATCTTCCTCAACCACATCTCCGCATTTTACACAAAAGTATTCATCGGTGAGTGGGTCATGGTCGATTACTGAGTGTGGGCAGGTCATATCTTACCCCACTGTTCTGCCATTGCATCCGCTATTCCTTGGTAAGTCAGGCTGCGTAGTTTCCATCTGTCAGGGCTAGGCGGCATTTTCCAGACTTTGTTTTCTCTACCGTCCACTATATCTGTTGGTTCTAATTTAGGTAGATTTTTTAGCCAAAGACAGGTAGCCTTAGTCTCGCCATGACCAAACATCCAAGGTTGAATAATCTGGTCTGGTTTTCGTATCTTTGTGCTAATAACACTTATTGGGTTCTCTAGTGCTATTTTGGGGATAGGTGCGTCAAGAAGTTTCTGTACAAAGTCTAGTGCTACTTGTTGTCTCCCGTCTGCTATCTTTGCGGCAAAATGTCTTGCCCCTGATACCGCTAAGTCTGTGCATGGTGGGTGAGCAATCATCATATCCCAATCCTTATCAATCACTTCAAACACATCACATTGGTAGTGGTAGGGTGAGCCATCATCTGCGGGCAATAGGTCACAGCTCCAAGCATCATGCCCTAGTTTCCTAAATGCCTCACGCACACGACCAGAGTATTCACAGGCTACAAGTATTCTCATACCATCCTCCTATACTGTTGGTAGTAGGTCATAGCTACTTCTCCAAGACTGCGTCAGATGCACAGTGGTATACGTCATTGCTAAAGTACCAGCCCTTTGACGGGATGTTGACGGTCACTTTCTTACCAGTACCAACGACAGCATCTAAATCTCTGGCGTTCTGTGTATCACTGTTTGCACAAAAGCTAGGCTGTACATCCTCTCCTGCTGTCTCACTAAAACGGATGTGGTAGTTGGTTACGCCCCACTTGCTGTCCTTTGAGTATATGTAGCCTGTTAGTGTATCGTTAGAGAATTGCACATTGGATATACCAATGAACAAAACCACCCACACAATACCAAGCACAAAACCTGTGCCAGCAGACAGACCGCCCTCATAATCTACTACCATCCTGTAGCCGCCAAAAACTAGTAGCCCTAGAGCTATCAAACCAACTATTACTGTTAATGCTATCATATCTATTTCTCCTTATTGTTAGAGTTAGTGGGTTCGGTGGTGTCTCTGTCAACCAAACCGTCACATATGTACAGCATTCTCTCAAATGTAGTGCCTACTTCAAAGTATTGCTCGCATTCTCGACAGTAAAAACCCTCAAAGGATATTTCACTTCTGTGTAGCATGTCTACCCAAAAATCTTTTTCGCTATGTCTTGTATAGCAGAACGGACAGACAATAACACCATAGGCTACAGTTGTAACACTTGGAATTTCAGCTTCTAGTCTCTGGTCAACAGATACTGCCTCATCTCCAACCAGGTTGTTCCATTTATTGAGCTTAACTTGTTTTATTATCTTGCCCATAACTACTCCCCATCTTTCTGTTCGGTTAGCTGGTGTTCCTTTAGAGCATCCCAAGCTAGTTGTTTGGTATAGCGTATGAACTTGCCTATATTTACTGGATAGGCGTTATATTCTGCCTCCATTGTACTATAGGCATGTAGAAGTGCTTGCAACTCCGTCTCTCTGGTGTACTTGTCTATGAGGGGGAGGATTGCTTCGGCTTCTTCTCGGGCTTTTGCTTTAACCGCCTCATTCGCCATCTTATAAGAGGGAGCACCATGCGTGAAATGGTCTAGCAGCTCTTCTTTTACCTTAGTAGTGTCGCTCATCCCATCTCCTCCTGTTTAAGTGTGTTCATAGGTCTTTGCCGAGTAGTTTGGCTATACCAGCTATGAGCAGCGTAAACACAGTCATAACGATGCCAATTACTAGTTGGAATACAAAGATTGCTGCACAGATGAGGAACCCGAACCAGAATAATGTTAGTATTGCGTTCATAGTAGTTTCCCCTGTTTAGGTGTTGGTTCTGTTGGCTTTGGCGGCTCACTCGGTTTAACAACTGGCCGCTTGTACCGGGGGAAGTCTTTGTCAAACTCTGTCTCCCAGTCCTTGAGCGGGGCTACATAGAGCGTCACGCCGCCTCTAACCCTTTGTGTAGGGTAGTTTTTAAGCTTACTCACGAGCATCGAGTAGGTATCTGGGTATGAGCGTGTTCCGTCCTTGCGGGTGTATACAATCTGCACGTTCACTTTGTCGGCTTGCTCTACACGGAAGTCTGCTATACCTATCTGTGGCTTCCCGCCACCCCAAATCGGTTTGTCTATCTCGACTAGTATTTCCCTCATCGCTTCCTCCAATCATCAAACATTAGATACGCCCAGGCTACGAAGAGTATCAGCACAATCGGCCATATAGCTGCCCAGTACTGCCTAAACAATAGGTATACTTCTTCGCTACTCATAAACTATAAAGTCCATATCCCCGACTTTCTCGGTGAAGTTCTTCCGTCTTGCCTTGCCTCCCTTGGAGCCAGCAGAGCGGGCGAGTTCACGGTTGGCGTAGAAACCGCCTGTGTGACCTTTCTTGCCGCCCATTGAGCCTATCTTCTTGTAGAAGTCGGGGTCTTTTGCTTTGTTAGCTGCTGCGGCCTTCTTGCCCCCGGCGGGTGTCCCGGACATTACTTTGCCCCCAATTTGCGTTGCTTGTGCAGCTTTCTCATACGGCGGGCTTGTGCCTTACGGCGTTCTGGTGTCCATGAGGCGGCCATTTTAGCTTTGGTGGTTGGTGCTGCCTTCTTGGTCTTTGAGCCTACTGGTCGGCCTCGCTTCTTCTGACCTAGAAACGCTTCAAATGCCTCTAGCTGCTCACGAGTCATGTACTCTGGTTCTACTTTGAACACCTCTACAAAGAACGCTGGTGCTTCTTCTACTAACTTTCGGTCAATGATAGTGTTTGGGGCATACTGGCCATCACTTCGGTCTAGGTCGTTATCAAGTGTAATGACTTGGTATGGTTGTGTGCCATCTTCACACTGTTCTTGGTACAACGCACCCTTCTTAACTGTTGGTGTATCTTTGATTAGTTTAAATGTTCTTCGTCCCATTGGTTTCTTCTCCTTTGAATTACTTGTTGTGTACCTAACTTCATCTTCGGTGACGTACCAGTAGTCACTACCGTCTAGGTACTCAGCCTTCCAGTCATCATCGCTGTCTTTCGTCACTAACCTTACTTTTTCACCCACACTAAAGGGTGTGCCTGTTTTGAAGACCTCAACTATCTCTCCCTCATTGAACTTACTCATACCGTTTCCTCTCTTGTTAGTTTCTCTAATACCGTCTGACTATACGGCTTGCCCTTTGGTAGCATTGCTGCCCGTACCTTGGTTGTAATATCATCGGGGTCGCCCTTTGATACTAACTCGGCCAGGTACTCGTCTATAGCCTTCTTCTTTGGCTCCATGAATAGGTCGTAGGTGTCCTCGCCCAGTGCTTCACGCAGGGCTGCTTTGTCGTATGTCATCTTCTGCACATTACTTAGCCGAAACTGATAGCCGTCTATCTCTTCGCTCCGGCCATTACTGCCTATGTACTGCGGGATAGCCTTCTTGAGCTTCTCTTTGAGTGCCTTGCCAGCCTTCTCGTAGTCTGTGGCTATTTGCCAGGACTTCATTACATCGGTAAATGTAGCGTCGGCCAGCTCGATAATCTCTCCTGTTTGTTTGATGGTTTCCTTAATCATTAGAATGGCCTCTCGATGTCCTTAACCCACTGTCTTTTCTCTAGGAATGGAAGTTTCTCGACCAACCATAGTACTCCTGTATGCTTTGCTACTGTATAGGTCAGGAACTTTACGCCAGACTGTAGGTCGGGCTGTACATCGTTTATCGGCGTATCTACATCCGGATGGATGGCCCAAGGCTCATCAAACTGGTATGGGTATTGGCCGTTCATACTAGTCCATCCTCAAGTGCTTGCATGACCGCATCAACTTCTGCTTCTGTGTCAATCTTTGCCTTGCCTATTACAGTGTCAATGATTTTCTTTTTTGCTTCATCGGTTGTATGCCCGTATCGCTCAAACTCCTTGTTGAGTGCGTCTTTGGCTTTGGCTAGGTTAGATACAGGTGCGTCCATATGGCCGTCTGCATCTTTGGCTTTGGCTAGGTTAGATACAGGTGCGTCCATATGGCCGTCTGCATCTTTAGTGTCGTCTAGGGCGAACAAGCCACCCATAGCGTACTTACGGGCGTATGAGCTTGCCATACCTGTAACCTGGCTTGCGTCTAGCCCTCGGTTCAACTCACCCTCCCATGCCCATCCATGGACTTCTAACACTGATTCGTTCCAGCGGAGACAAGCTGTGGCTTTGATATAGTTGCGTTCTCCTACCTGTACTATCTCATCTGCTAGGGTTATTGCTGCACCATGCTTTGCAAGTATTGGCTTAGCTTGGGCAATGATGTCCTCTGCGGAACGACTCTTACCAAAGCGACCCTGTTGAGACTTTGGAGCTTTAATCTCGGTCTGTATCTTTTGCAATACAGTTACTATTGTATCTGTCATATATCTAGCTCCTCTTCCTGCTCCGGGTCAAACCCGTAGAGTGCTGCGTGTTTGAACTGGTCATATTCAACGACCGCAAGCACAAGGCCAGCCTCTATCAAGTTCTCGTGGTATATGGCTAGAAGTTCCAGCTCGTGTACCGTCAGCTCAGACTCGTTGATAGGTATCATTAGAACACCCTCACACGGACTCTGTAGGCGACCCGAGGTATTAGTTTTATATTGATTGTTTGCATGGTTGCCCTCCTGCATTTACTTGATTGTACCCCTATCATACTACTTACGCCACATGGATGCAAGCCTTTTATGCTACATTCTTTCTGTGATATTTGTCACTATATATTTGTGGTATTATTACGAGGTAGCCAGGGAGTATACTATTTTATCGTATATGGTTGCCCACCTTTAATCCCTGGCTATTTTAGTGCCAAAGGGCTTGACATAACATAAGAGGTATGCTACAATGTAGCTAGTGTTATGCGTAACATTATGACACTTACCGAGAGCGTAAACGTAACGTACCGGTAAGAATAACAGCTAGCCTCTGACACAGAAAAAGAACCTTGCATCAGCAGGGTTTTTTGTTTATAGTTACGATCACTGTTTGCTTAACGCTTCGCTAGCAAATAGAAAAACCCACCGGTTAGGGTGGGTTGCTCAACGCTTCACACTAAATGTAGCGTATGAACATCTATTTGTCAACACAGAAAATAAGCACACAGTACTTTAAAAACCTGGGTGCTGGATGGTTCGCAGCCCATCAGAAAACAAAACTGCCGGATTGTGTATTCTCAGAACCGCTGCTCTGTCTGCCCTGACAACAGCGACTCTAATGAGTACACAAGCAAAGACTGAGAGTAGTTCTATCAAGGGACATATCAAAGGATTCATGCATCGCTGCATACGAATCGGGTTCAACTACATCAGTAGCACTCAGGTCATCAACCCCCAGCCCCTGCTTTAGAGGGACAGAGGGTGCTATTGCCTGTGGATAAGATTAGTATTGAGTTCTTGAATTGCTAGTGGTAAATTACTAGTACGACACTTAAATAAGGGCAGCCATGACAAAGAAATACAAAGTAACTTGTCTCAAATGCAAAGAATCTGATGTGCTTACTATCCTAGACGAACGTTATGTAACAGCACAGGAGAGGGAACTACAGACAAACATATTGGCTGCTAGGCTACGCCCAGATGGTACATGGGGTTTTGAATGTAGGTGTGGCAATGACAATCGTTTAGCAGCAAAGGAAGCGGGGAGGATAGATGAGCTAGTCATTCATGCAACGGGTGGTCAGATGGATAAAATCAAAAGTCAGTTACTCACACCAGATAATAAGCAATTTACAATGGAGGCAGTATGAAGGTAGCAATAGTAGGGTTTGGTAAGGTCGGTCAGTCGTATAGCAAAATGTTCCCAGAGGCATTAGTCTACGACCCGCCAAAATTCCTGTTTGCCGATGAAGAGAACGAAGAGAAGGGCAAAGCAGCAGTTAATAAGTGTGATGTTGCAATCGTGGCTGTGTTCACTCCTCATAACAAAGACGGTAGCCTTGATATTTCTATCGTCGAGGATGTAGTTAGCTGGATAGACTGTCCGCTTATAATTATCAAGTCAGCGTTGATGCCAGGCACAACAGATATGCTTGTCAAAAAATACAAGAAACGTATCGCCGTATCAGTCGAGTATGTTGGAGAGGGTAACTATCCAGTACACTTCTGGAAGTACCCAGACCAGTCAGATCCACGCTTACACTCCATGCTAGTAGTGGGCGGTGAAAAAGAAGTTGCCGATGAAGCCGCCGAGGTTCTATGGTCTAGGATGTCGCCGGATGTAGATATACATGTTGTTACCGCTCTTGAAGCCGAGATCACAAAGCTGGTCGAGAATAGCTATGGTGCACTTAAGGTTACGTTTATCAATACCCTATTAAGCCTCGCACAGAAATCAGATACCAGCTTCATAAACATACACCAAGCGTGGCAGTCAGACCCCAGGACTGATTCTATGCATCTCAGAGCTGTACGGCACAATAGAGGCTGGGCTAGTAAATGTTGGGATAAAGACGTTCCGGCACTTGCGGCCTATGCAAAGTTGGTGGGTGCAGATGATATGGCTAAACTGTTTAAAACCGTCATAAATCTAAACAAAGGGCACAGAAAACTCAATGATAAGGCTTAGTTGCGACGATGGGTGTGCAAGCGATGTTCGTGTCGCTGCTATTGCCGAGAAGTACGAGCTTGAGTGTACGTTCTACTGGCCAGTTGAATGGCAGTCTCTAGCGTATGACTCAGGCTATAACCCGTTGACCTACGATGAGGCGTGTTATATTGCTAATCGCTTTGAGATAGGCTCCCATACAGTCACACATAGACACCTAACTAACTTGCATGATGATGTAGCAGAGCGTGAGATCATGGAATCAAAATTCCAACTCGAAGCGTTGTTTAACACAAAGGTTACAAAGTTCTGCCCACCACGAGGCTATACCACACCAAGTCTATCCACCTTCACACACCAGATATATGATAGCCAACGCCTAACACGAGGTCGTGGTTTAGTCCATGTTCACCCAAACAGTGGAGCAAACAACAATATACCCTGGCGTGAATATTACAAATCTATCAAAGATACAGTAGAGGATGTCGAACTGTGGATGCACTCCTGGGAGTTAAACAAATATGAACTTTGGGATGAGTTCGAGGAGTTTTTGAGTGAAAATCTATCTCGCTAATTATGAGCCTGAACGTAAAGGTGGTGGCTGGACATTTGCCAGAAACTTCGTGAAAGGCATAGGCGATCTTATTACCCAAGACTATGCCGAAGCAACACATTACTTCATTACATCTGCCAGTATGGTGCAGAGAGCCGAAGTCCAACAGGCACAGGCAGACGGTAAAAAGATAGTTCTTAGGGTAGACAACGCAATCCGCAATTCCAATAATCGTAACACGGGTATGACACGCCTCAAAGACTTTGCTGACATGGCCGATACTATCATCTACCAAAGCCAGTGGGCTAGAAAGTTCCTACTACCATTTACCAAAAAAGACGGAGTAGTGATCTTAAATGGCATAGATACCTCTGTATATAACGACCAAAACCGACACGCCCCAGAAAGTTCCTACCTCTACGCTCGTAGCTCACGAGACGAGGGCAAAGGCTGGATTGATGCATGGTACTGGTTTGTTAACCACATCGGCACACTAGAGATAGTTGGCAAGTTCTCGGGCGAGAATATCGAGTACAATTTTGACTTCTACAATGGCGAGAACTTTAGGTTCATGGGTGAGCAACCCTCACTCGTCGATAGCATGAAACGAAACAAGTATTTTCTGTATACCTATCTCAACGATGCATGTAGCAACACCTTGCTTGAAGCTAGAGCCAGTGGCATGGAGATTATAGATGTACACGGACGCTTGCAGACAGGTGGAGCACCAGAGATCATGGAGCTAGAGGATTTAAGTTTAGAGCGAATGTGCGATCAGTATCGAGAGGCACTATGTTAGATAGATTTAACACAAAATATAGGGTTAATGTCTATGGGTGCTGGGAATGGATTGCAGCTAGAACACCAGGCGGTTACGGGCTGTTTCACATAAACAAAAAGTTGGAATATTCACATAGAGTTAGTTATAAAATGTATATTGGCTCGATACCAAAGGGTCTACAAATAGATCATTTATGTAGAAACAGATCGTGCTGCAACCCCAATCATCTAGAAGCAGTTACGCCCCAAGAAAATGCCAAAAGAGGCACAGCAGGAGCCAAACTAGCCCAAAAAAACCTGGAAAAGACCAAATGTCCACAGGGACACAAATACCGAGGGGATAACCTGTATCTCAGAAGAGACAAACTTCAGAGAGGATGTAGAGCGTGTAGGATACAAGCATCCAGGGCGTATAGGACTAAAATTAAGGAGGCGTTACTATGAGCGATGATATGTGGGATGAACAACCCAAGAAGGTAAAACGAGTACTCATCACCGGTATAGGCGGGGCAATCGGTGTACACATTATGGCTCATTTTATGCATAACACAGACTGGGAAATTGTTGGTTTGGACTCGTTCCGACACAAGGGCTACAAAGACCGCATCACAACCTTTTGCCGTAACCACCCCGATTGGCTGCCACGGCTTACAATTATTCAGCACGATCTGGTATCTAATATCGGCGAAAAGCAAAAGAGTGATATAGGTCACATTGATTATGTGATAAATCTCGCATCTATATCTGATGTTGATCTAGCAATCACTAACCCAGTCTATACAATCAAGACTAACTCTGACCTGATGCTCACCATGCTCGAGTATGCCAGAGAGACAAAACCAGAGGTGTTTATCCAGTTCTCTACCGATGAGGTGTATGGAGCTGCTCCCGAGGGCTACTCACATGAGGAGTGGTCAACTATCCTGCCATCAAACCCATACAGTGCCAGCAAAGCAGCCCAAGAGGCATATGCAATAAGCTATTGGCGTACATATGGTGTGCCGCTTATCATCACAAACACTATGAACAACTTTGGCGAGACACAAGCACCCAGCAAGTTTCCTGCTATGATTCAACGCAAATTACTCAAGGGCGAGACGGTGACTATCCACGGCACACCAGAGAAGGTCGGCTCACGATTCTATATGCACTCACGCAACACCGCAGACGCTCTATTATTTATCCTCAAGAATACTAAACCCTACCTGCATCAGGACGGCCATATCGACCAGCCCGATAGATACAACCTAGTGGGCGAGAAGGAGCTAACGAACTTAGAGCTAGCCCAACTGATTGCCAAGCTAATGAACAAAGAACTTAAGTATGAGTTTGTAGACTTCCACGCAGCTCGCCCAGGCCATGATAGACGCTATGGGTTAGATGGCAAGAAGCTAGACGATATGGGCTGGAAACCGCCTGTACCATTTGAGGAGAGCCTAAAAAATACTCTAGAGTGGACAATGAGACACGAGGAGTGGTCGTGAGTAGTAGTTACCGGCAGTCGCTTAATGATTGGTTGTCACGTCTCGATGTCAAGGCCGAGAAGGTACTAGATATTGGCGGTAGCCAGGTAACGATGCCAAAGCGTGTTCGGAGCTGGGACGTTGAACAGTACACGATCAGTGATCTACCTGAACCCCACGAGGATAGCCCCAAGCCAGACATAGAAATGGACTTAAACCTGGTCTACGAACCCTTTGGCAGTTATGATCTGGTCTTTTGTCTTGAGGTCTTTGATTATGTATATAACCCCATGCAAGCGTTTATTACTATTGCAAACCAACTAATAACCGGTGGGGTAGCATGGGTGACGTTCCCTAGTATCTATCCCTTACACCAACCAGTCGAGGACGACGCACTTCGCTATATGCCTGGAGGTATTAGGAAACTAGCACAATCTGTTGGCCTGACCATTGAGGAGATGATACCCCGCCGCTTTGAGACAGATGCATGGGACAGAACTATCCGAGCGGAACGTTTGAGAGCAGCTAAACATCAAGACCACAATTTTAGTGGTTGGATTGTGAAGTTCAAAAAATGAAGGCGTATATTACTAGCGTAGGCGAGCCAACAACAGACCTATGTGTCTACAGTGTTGAGCGAAATGGCTTTGAAGCTGTATTGATACAAGATGCTAACACCACTCTGGCACAAAAGCTCAAACAGATATATGAACAAGCAGATGATGATTTTATACGAGTGGACGCTGATGTGGTGCTCAACAAGACCTTAAATAGTAAGAGTGTAGTCTATCACCAGGGCGACAAGGTATGGACGCAGTTTAAGACGTGGGATTGGTTGCAGCAAGCCGTTTGTCATGGCGGTGTGCAATTTATTCGCAAGGCTGCACTACCAATACTCCGCAAGAATATAGATACATTTATGGAAGCCGAGAGACCAGAGAGCCAGATGTTTCGGCTAGATGAGTTCCACAACCCTCGAAAATGTGAGACATCGAACTGGATAGTTGGTCTACACGCATACAAAAGTGACCTAGAAGCAGTCAAACTGGTTAAGACAAGACGCAAACAACTAGACAACTACGACTTTGAATTAGCAGAGAGGTTGAACGAGCTATGAAGCTATCCATATTCACCACTGTCACCAATGCAGAGGAACGAGGCGATAACTGGCGAGATGCGTTTGACTGTTACCGAGAGTTAGCTGATGAGTTGGTAATTGTAGACGGTAGCCGAACAGCAATGTCTGAGTCCGATTGGGATGGCAAAGAGACTATCGTACACCACAAATGGCCACAAAACTTTGATTGGCCGTTCATTGGCCAGCAGTTTCAACGTGGGTACGAGGCTGCTACAGGTGATTGGGTCATCCATGCAGATGTTGATTTCATATTCCATCAAGGTGACTTTACTGCTATACGTCAGGCAATGGAGAACAACCCAGACGCACCGGCTCTGAGTTTTTACAAGTGGCAGTTTACGTTGCCCGATAGGTATAACCTCAAGTCAAGACTCGTCATAGCAGTAAACAAGAAGGTATACGGAGATCGTATACGCTTTGACTCTGGTGGCGATCTATGTCAACCCTCATTAGACGGCAAATACATAGACCCTTCTGATGTGCCAGAGGCTCGTATACCTATCTATAATTACGAGAAGTTGCTCAAAACCGAGGCACAGATCAGAGACGATGTAACCCGCATGGCTCGTGCGTGGCACAAACATTTCAAGGAACCGAAACTTGGTACAGAGGATAGTGCCTACTTTGAATGGTTGAATATGTCACTAGGACGGTTCAAGAAGCCACAAAAGCAGATAGCGTTAAGTGACCACCCGAAATATGTGCAGAAAACTATACAAAACTTAAAGCGTAGCCAGTGGGGGTACTCAGGGCTGGGGCATTTGAAGGAGATCAAATATGTTTAGGGTAGTGTGTGTTGTAGACAAAGAGAGAACAGCATTAGATCGTTTGGCTCAAGGTGTAAAACCTTATCACCAAAACATTGACTATCATGTTGTGGCTGTACACCCAAAGCGACCGTCACCAGAGCAACTACAGGAGTTCTTGAGTCTTGCACAGACATCTGATGTTATAGATTACCAGTACTTTAGAACGGCAGAGATGTTACGCAAAAACTATGAGTGGTTAAAAGACATCCCGAGTATCCTCACGCATAACAATCCCTACTCAATCAAAGAGAGCGATTGGAACGACTATCAGATCAACGTGGGTAACAACAACGAGATATACGGCAACCTCAAACAAATCACGACAACACGAGTGGAGAAAATCCCCATTGTTGTAGACCCCCACCAGTGGACGTTCAATGATAGCTACGAGTACAACCGTTCAGTTATCATGGTAGCCAACAGGATAGAGAGCAAGAAGGGCATATTGCCGGTAGCTCTGGCATGTAAGGCACTCGGTATTAAAATGTACCTAGTCGGAGCTATATCAGATATGGCTTACTGGCAAGAGGTTATGGCTACACAAGCAGTCGAGTTTGCCCAAGAAGTGACTGATGATGAGTTAAAAGCCCTCTACTACAAAGCAGGTATATTAGTTTGCAACTCGGTAGATGGGTTTGAATCTGGCACAATGCCTGTACTTGAGGCTATATTCTGCGGCGTTCCTGTTATAAGTCGTCCAGTTGGTCACGTTCCCGACATCTTGAACGGCGACAACATAATGATTCAAGACAAAGCCCCAGATGATGTTATACGCATACAGGAGCTTATTAGTGAATTGCTGGCAGATAAGAAGCGTATTGAACGTGTTAGGCACGAGGCATGGCTAAAGATAAAAGACCGTAACTTTGAACGCCGAGCGTATATGTATCAACGGCTGTATCGTAGCCTGACACCAGGCGAACCAGTGTCTATAGTAATACCAGTAGCAAATAAGCCAGAGGTTACCTCAAAATGCCTCACCGCAGCACTTAACCAGACATACCCAAACATCGAATTGTTAGTTGTTGATGATGGGGTAGAACCTCAACACCAAACAGTTGCTAGTATTGCCCTTACAGCGAATATCCCTATCCGCTACATACGACTGGGGGATGATAAATATAACCTGGCCAAAGCCCGCAACATCGCAGCCATCGAAGCTACATCAGACATATTAGTGTTCTGTGACCAGCGTATGATTATGGACAAGGATTGTGTCGACGAGTTTGTGAAAAACCTAGAGCCAAAGAAGTGGCTATATGGTAGCAAAGGCGTAAAAAAGGATTTCATTGAGAACATATCTTGTATCAATCGCAATGAGTTCTTTACCTTTGGCATGTTTAGTGAACGATGCGAGCAGTACGGAGCACTAAGCCAAGAGACACGGCTGCGAGCCAGGAGGCAAGGGTTTGATCTAAAGTATGCAGAAACAGCAAAAGCCACCCCAGAGGGTAAGTCCTCGAACAAGAGAAGTAAAAAATATGAAATAATGGCTAGTAAAAACTGGCTATGGAAGGCAGGGCTAGAGGGATGACACCAGAAAAAGACAGGATCAAAGTATTTGGGGTACTGAACCACTTGGGCAATCAGTACGATATGCTAAAGATCACCAAAAAGTACCCTATTAAGTTCTATTGGCTAGAGAACAACGTCCGTAAATGGAACAAGTTTTCACCTCGTCCGGCTCCGGAGACTATATACACCAAAGATGAATTTGAATATGTACAGTATTACGAGCCAGGCAAATATGATATAGCGATGTTGCACGTTGATCAGCAGCATGTCAATCCGCATATTGGCAAGGGCTATCTCTATAAACAGATGAACGAGATCATCCAAGACATACCCAAGATAGTGATCAATCATGGTACGCCCATGTATGCAGAAATGTATGATGAGGAGACTGTCATTAACGGCGGCGATACTATAAACTCACGGGGCGAAAAAGTCCATGTTAAGGGCATGAAAGAGCTGATTGGTGATAACTTCATGATTGTGAACTCCTACGAGGCAGCGGAGCGATGGGGATGGGGCTATCCTATCATCCACGGTATGACTGCAGACGAATGGTGGGATCTACCAAAAGAACCTCGTGTGACTGTAATGATTTCCCCTGGTGGGCTAGACAAATACTATAATCGTCAACTACTCTCAGCCATAAAGTTCAAGGTTAAGGAGCGTACCGGTATTGATGTGCAGCACATTACGGTAAATTACAAAGCTCATGATTGGGATGACTACCGAGACTTCCTCGGCCGTTCCCTGATATACATAAACCCAACACTCGACAGTCCTATGCCAAGAGCGAGGACAGAGGCTATGTTGTCTGGTTGCTGTGTGCTGACATCACGCTACCACGGAGCAGAGGACTTTATCCAAAGCGGTAAAAATGGCTTTATTATGCCTGACAACCCCGACAGCTACGCTGAGACTATCAATGAGCTAGTCCACAAACACTATCAAGAAACGGTAGCAATTGGGCGGCGGGGCAAAGAAACAGCTCAAAAGCTATTCAACGTTGAACGGTATCACAAGCAGCTGTTCAAGATAATAGAAAAGGTGGCTAATGGCCAGAAACCAGTCTGGCATGGAGTAGACAAGATATGGTAGTACGATGGCAAACATTTGAGCAGTATCACAACAAAAAGGATATTGGGTCAACAAGAATCAGGGTTCATAACCTCAATAAGTTCTGGCCTGAATCTGGTCTATACAGATACGGAGAAAAGGCTGATGTAATGATCTTCCAAAAGGTGTACTGCACCTACGACTACAAACTCCCAGCCCATTACCCAGGTGTTCGCATACTTGATACTTGTGACCCTGACTGGCTGCAAACCCCCGACATCTATATCAAAGAGACACTAGACAACGTTCACGCTGCTGTCGTTCCGACCGAATCAATGCGTGACTATCTACAAGGTATGACGGACACGCCAGTACGGATTATTAAAGACCGGTTTGTGATTGAGGATTTCCCGAAGCCAAAAGTTCACAATGGCGAGCTAAAAACTGCAGTATGGTTTGGCTATGCCCACAATGCGGAGCTTTTGCAATCTGCTATACCTAGTCTTGAGAAACGAGGCATTAGCCTAATTGTCATCGCTAATGATGACCCTATGCTTTACCGCTATGCCAACGACTCGGTAGCCTACCAGGAGAAGTACCAATACATTAAGTTCAACCAGGACACGCTCTATACCGACATACAGAAAGCTGACATTTGCATTATGCCCAAAGGCTACCGCCATGAGGACAGATGGAAGTCGGAGAACAAGACAGTTATTGCCCAGCTCTGTGGCTTACCTGTTTGCCAAACTGCAGAACAGATAGACAAATTGATACAGGCAGAGGATAGGCAAAAGCACATTGACCCAATTTATGATATAGTAAAGGTTGAATACGACTGTCGTAAGAGCGTACAAGAGTATAAGGATTTGATCAATGAAGTTAAAAGCTGAACAGATCGTTCCCAACCTTGAAAACCCTCGCTACATAAAGGACGAGAACTTTCGCAAATTAGTCCAAAGCCTCAAAGACTTCCCAGAAATGGCAGAGGTCAGACCGATCGTGGTCAACAAAGATTATGTAATACTTGGTGGCAATATGCGGTTTAAAGCTATGCAGCAAGCCGGCTGGACTGAGATACCTGTGACGGTCGTTGATTGGCCAGAGGATAAGCAAAAAGAGTTCATTATCAAAGACAACGTGTCTGGCGGTGATTGGGATTGGGATGTGTTGGCTAATGAA
>Ga0208147_1000131_pt1 | contig 29884 bp, 44 predicted proteins | sample DEB3_08_DNA_FD_184520 | JGI IMG/M metagenome (GOLD analysis project Ga0208147, IMG submission 184520) | Aqueous microbial communities from the Delaware River and Bay under freshwater to marine salinity gradient to study organic matter... | ecosystem: Environmental > Aquatic > Marine > Coastal ... | reverse complement strand
TACATACTTATGTTTAAGCTGTACACACCGACCTGTATCCATCAGGCTTTTTACCCACTTCATATAACCCATAGTTAATTAATTTTATTTTCTAAATAAAAAACGGTCTAATTGTAGCCACTCCAACTGAAAAGCCCAAACTGAATGCAAGAGCAATCAATGCCCTCTCTTTGAAAGTTTTAACTTCTATCGTATAGTGATTCATTGGCAAGCATAGGAATGGATTGATGCCTACCATAAGCACCATACCTATCCAGTTCTTATCCATAAGAAATCTGAATCCAGCAATACTATTTGCCTCTAATACAATAGCTGAAAAGAAAACTATTAATAGTTTCCACCATTTAATTCTTTTACTCATAATTTTTATTTTTAAGGTTACATCCGAAGGTGGCTGTCTTTCCAAGCTGTCAACCTTTTTAAACGACGTCGAGAAAGCTAACTCTATCTCCTATACGATGAGAACAGATAGTGTGCATTAAGTTCGTCTATACCATAATAGTATAGCTGGTACGATTCAAGAGGCATTCTGTGTTTTACGATCTCCTGATCAACGGAGCTAAGAAGTTAAATCACGATACCAGTTTACTAGAGTTTAGTGATTAGTTAGAAGTATATGTACATCTCAATCTAACATCGTTCATCCAAGGTGTGGTAGCTAGCCAGTGCACGAGCTGGTACCGTGATTAGTTTATATCTTTTATTAAACAAATATAACAAGACAAATGCAAAAGAGATAATACCACTAATCTCTAATGCATTTTCTTGTCCTTATCTAACCCTAGTCTTGTGCTATAATATTAGCAATTAACTTAAACTTCAATCTGAATGGACCAAATACAAATGCAGTCCAATAAGTGTTAGTAGCTTCACATTCCCCAAAGGCAATTGTGGGGAAGAACACGAATACTTTTTCGTATTCTAAGTGGATTTGTAAATGCTTTTTCATACTATTACGATATTGGTTGTGCAAATACAATGTCTGTTCCTTCTTGCTGAGACCTCAATACAGCAAAGGTTTCATTAGTTGTGGCACACTCAGTACCATCAGCTAATTTGTAGAAATAAATGAATGATTCTTCCATTTGTTTTAGAATTTATCGACCAGGAATTGGTCTTGGGTTATAATTTTTAACGTTGATGTCTTTATCATAGCATTTAGTATACACATTCATAGTTTTTGAACTACAAGATACTAATGATGCTACAACAATCATTACTGCAAAGTACAGTAATACATAGAAGGTATGCTTTTTCATTTGAGTTAGAGATTAATTTTATTCAAACACATTTACACATACTTGAATAAAATGTTAAGGGGTTTCCCCCTTAACACTCTATCAAGTTTTGACAGAATTAGTTATAAATTCCGTCAGAAGTAACAGAAGCTGTTGTAGTAACTGCATCCATCTCTAAGAACACATGATTTGCTTTGTTGAAAGCAATACGAGTGTTAGCAAAGATGTACTTACCTTTATGAGTACAAAAGGCTCCATCTTTTCCACGACGTTTAGCACTCGTGTCAAGATTAGCAGATTGATACTCAGAAGGTTCAGTTGTTTCTACAACTTCAACCTTTAGATTAATTAGTTCATCACCAATTAATACTTGTGGATTCAAGATGTTTAATGCTAGAACTTCACGTCCTAAAACATCAGTAGTCCACGATGGGTTAGCATCAGATAAATCAATGCCTAATAAAGCAGATGCATCTGATGGTTCAACAGTCATCCATGCACGTCTAGCTCCTCCTTGTGAGAAACGAGAGTCTGATTTGTTGAATAATGCAAGTGGATTAACTGCTTGAGTAGATTCTTTTTGAAGAATCTCAGCAAATTCCAATTGAATTTTGTTACCAGCAACTTTCCTAGCCGATACCATCAAGGTCTGATTCATTTGCAATCCCTGCAATGATCCAGAATTTAGAGTGTTGTAACTCATGATTTTTATATGTTGATTTATGTAAATCCAAAAGAATATAAGGCAGTTTGTCTTCATGCCTAGGAATACGACGAATATCACGTCCTTTCTATTGTCTATTCACTGTGATAATCATCATAGTAACCATTCATGGTTCTATTTGATTCACAAGTTGGACACACATCAATACCAACTGATGCTGTGCATACTTCACAATCTACACATAAAGTTGGTTTATGTGTTGGTGGTTTACAGAACTCTGTAAATTCCTCAGCTGATTGTGGTAATCTGCCGTGCATTCTTTCGAAGAACCACAGCATACTTTCTTTGTTCATTGTTATGTTATCCATAATTAATGATTTAGTTAATTCTAGTTCTAGGGTCATTGATATCAACCTCTTCGTAATGAACAGGTTGATTCCAATCAAAGTCTGGATCATCGCAATGATATCCATATTGACAAGAACATCCAGTAGGATATACAGGAATGAACTTAGTAATTGGTTTTAATAGATGTCCAACTAATGAATGATAAGATTTATTTCTGTCAATGTTTGGAATTATGATTTTATCCATGTTCGATAATTTAGTTAATGATTTGTACCACTCTGCATTCAGTTGTTACATAATCATACTCTCACAAGGTTGCAACCCTTAATGTGGAATTATCTAATATGGTTCTTTTCCCTATATTAGCATGACCACAATTATATTTTTGCTTACTCCCAATCCCGAGGGCGACGAAGTTACCTTAATTAAAAGGGTTTACATGGCAAAAATATCCTGCAATTAGATGAGAGTATAATATGTAACAACTGCCAACCCTTGTGAAGTTGGAATGGTGCATTAATACAAACCAACAACATATCAGTCGAAAGACTTGTGTTTACAAATCAGACCTCAATGCTGTTGGTAGTAATGTCTATAAAACTGGTCCTAATAGGATGCTGAGAATAACAAACAACCATATGATTGTTGCTACTGAAGCACCTATAAAGAAACCTTGTTGCTGTTGCTTTTCCATAACATTGTGTTATAACATTGTATAGACTAATTTGTAGGCATTAGTCAATTTGCCTTTAAAGAGTTGGAGAGATCCTGGTAATCAATCACTTAACATCGTGATGATTATTCCCTGAACTCCCCAACCCCCGAAGGGACCCCTTACAGGGCCGCCTTCATATGGGCAAGAACAGCATCATACTGCGGATCGTCACGACGAACCCAGCAGATAAAGTCCATGTCTTGTACAGGTGGTTTTCCTTCTGGAAATGACCAAGAGATGGTAGCCAAACCGGCACCTTTTGAAGATTGAATCAGTTGCATATGATTGTGGTATTATGTGACCGGGACATTCCGATGCACAATACTTAGCCGGGGTCTTTGAATACGTAGGACATCACTCTCAAAAATTTCCCATCTAAAAATTTTTAACCCTCAAAAAATTTCCCCCTAAAAATTTTTTTTCCAGTTGGTGAGTTCTACTCCCCATCTTGTCGATGTCAACTAAATGGTGTAAAAAACTTGACACTTCATCTTTGATTCTCATTCTTTAACATCAAATCTATTTGTCTATCATATTTCACTTAATTTGATAATCTATAATTTGCCGATACCCATTGGGGATTATTATCAACGATAACCCTTATTATGGTGACAATTATCCACATTAGTTTGTCTCAAAAGTTTACTATAGTTTCGACAAAAGAATGATTTATCATACCCTATCGGGAGTTTTTTAAGCTAATGACTGAATAATCATACTATAATGTACCTTATCAGGTACAAAAATCACAACATTTTTCCTTTATAAAACACATTGTAACCTTGTAACAATTTTATATGTATATTTGTTACGAATGGAACAAGAGCAATATATGTTTTTAAGAGCACAGGTTAAGGCATTCCACCCTGACTGGAACGACGAACAGGTTAATGAAGAATGCAAAAAAATCTTAGCAGGTGAATACAATGAAAATGACAGCTCTTGTCTCTATTGTGGAAGCTAACCCAAAAATTACAGTTATGAACGTTTTTACTTACAAAACTTACGGAACTAAAAAATTAGGATTTACTTTTTACAAAGGCTTAAAGCATTGGGGAGTAAAGTTCTATTTCTTTAGGACTGTTCTAAACATAATTGTTGATAGAAATGGCAAAGGTTAAACAAACACAGACTACATTTAAAGCTAAACCTAAAGTTAAGAGACCAGGTATTCATGCTAAAACTAAACACTCTAAGTTGAAAACTTCTAAACATTATCACAAACTTTCAGTTGGACAAGGGTAATCAAATTACTTATATTTGCAAACAGCAACCGTTAACCAATAACGATCACCCCTGAGGTAACCAAGTAAGGGGTCAGAAGTCGGGTTCTATTTCTATCGACATAGTTAGAAAAAGTTGTCCCCGATAGTTGCAAAAAAAGAATTGATATAGAGTACTGGGGAGGGTTAAAACTAAGGGCTGATAGAAATGTTCCTCCAAAGGCTAAAGACGGCAGTAACTCAAAGTTCAATTTTAAACAGTAAAAATTCCTAGGGGAGAGGTGTGCTCAATTGAGAAATTTCATACTTTAGCAGTAAAATAGAATTCAATGCCTACGTATATTAAGACTGGAGTATATCAACCCCCATTTACAAAAGATGAGGAAGACTCTGAACAGGCTGTAGTATATATAGATGACAAGATTATACAAGTACTTAACGACTCAGATGAGCTTGTTGTTCAATTTACATACGAAGAACTTAGAGGCATAATGGCTATAATGGCGGCAGAGCAAGAAAAAAGCCATTTGTGGATTCAAGCTAGAACTAAACTCAATTGAAAATTACAAAAACAGATATCTCATTAAAAGAGTTAGTAGACATAGATACTACTAACGGTTCTCGTATTAGGGAAGATAACATTAGGCATAATCAGATATTGATGGCTCACATTATAAATGATGGGAGATATCAACCTAAAATATTCAGATTCAAGAACTTATCAGACATAGTAACAGCTGGGACAGGGATTACAATAACAGAAGTTAATGGAGTTTTAACAATATCAGCTTCTAGTGGAAGTGGAGATATGTTAAAATCTACATATGATACTGATAATGACGGTGTTGTAGATCAAGCAGAATGTGTAAAAATTATTGTACGAAATTCTACTGGAGTTACATTAACCAAAGGTCAAGTAGTTTACTTAAGTGGTGCAACAGGTAATCGTCCAAATGCAGTGTTAGCTGATGCATCAACAGAGGCAACTAGTTCTAAAACAATTGGGTTAGTATCTGCAGACATTGCAAACAATGCTGATGGGTATGTAACTGTATCAGGGACAATGCATGATTTAGCATTAAACATGTTTGCTGACGGGGATAGGCTATGGCTTAATAACATCCCAGGTGAAATGGTTGCAACTACTCCTCCAGCAGAACCTAATCATGCTGTATTTATTGGGACAGTAGCTAGAGCACACCCAACTCAGGGAAGAATAATTTTAGCAATTCAAAATGGTTATGAACTTGATGAATTGCACGGTGTATTAGTTCCAACCCCATCTAACAATGATGTTTTAACTTATGAATCATCTACAAGTTTATGGAAAAATAAAAGTGTAATTACAGCATTGGGGTATACACCATATAATGCAACTAATCCATCAGGTTACACAAATAATACCGGTACAGTAACTTCTGTACAGCTTGCTGCAGGCACAGGTATAAGTTTATCTGGTACAAACCCTATTACAACTAGTGGGACTGTAACAGTTACTAACTCAGCCCCAGACCAAACTGTAGCTTTAACAGCAGGTGCAGGTATAGTTACATCTGGTACATACCCCAACTTTACTATAACTACTAATGGGGTTGCTTTAAATAAACAAAGTACAAGTGATGGAACTGCTATAACTGGAACAACAGCAAGTCAAGCAACTTCATCTGTTTTAATACCAGCCAATACAGTTGCAGTTGGGGATGTATTGAATTTCAAAGTCAGAGTGAGAAAAACAGGAACAGCTGGCACAGTTATCATTCGTGTTTATTTCAACACAACTGCGGTAATTGGTGGATCATTGGTAGCTTCAAGCACAACAGCAGCAGCTACATCTTTATTCGTTCAGATGTCAAGAACATTTGCAGTCAAGACAACAACAAACACAGAGAGCTATCCATCAGGGGTGGGAGCAACAATTGATGAAGGAGTGACAGGCACAGCAGTGACAGCATCAAACATAGATTGGACTGTTGCTCAGTATCTTGTTATTGCAATTCAGAACTCAAACGCAACAGACTCATCCAGAAGCTCTTTTGTTCATTTACAAGTAAACAAGGCATAAGATGGAGGAAGTAACACTAAGCAATAGCATTATGCATTATAGAGGGATAGACTTCTCACTAAACGGCTATGAAAAAATAGACGATCTTTGTGTTCATGTATTTTTAGACGAAGGAATTTATGCTCTAGTAGCAGAATGTAAAATAAATAACGATATTTGCAAAACAGCAGATGAAATTATAAGCAAACTAAATAACAATGAAAATATATAGTTATACAGAACTGGAAACAGAGCTCAAAAGACTTGGATATCAATGGCCAAGCTTTCACCTTATTGGGGTAAGATCTAAAGCTAATGTCAATAACAAATTTGATGATCACTTTTATATAATACAAGGGCCAATGTTTTATGGTCCATTTACCTGTACAACTAACCCAGGTAGACATTGGCTATTAACCCTTATGAACCCTAAAGGTACAGCAGTACTTAAGCCCGGTCAGTATGTAGACACATGGAAATTAGGTTTACATAGAGGTCAGTATGAAGCACTTGTACAACGTAAACCTATTACAGTTTACCGTGACACTGACAAAGACGAGACTGCTGAAGAACAAGGTATAGAAGATACTGGTTTATTTGGGGTGAACATTCACCGAGCTAATCCATCTGCTATATCAACATTCATTGAAAAGTGGTCAGCAGGTTGTCAAGTACTGAATAACCCACAAGACTTTGCTAAGTTAATCAAGCTTTGCAAAGAGTCAGGACTTAAAGACTTTACTTACACCCTATTAAGAGAGTTCTAATGAAAAAGTGGATACTATCTATATTAAGCAAGGACGGAGATCAAAGTTCTAAAAGACTTGTTGGACTGTATTGCATACTGACAGGATCAGCCTTAGCATGGATAGCTACATTCTCAGAGTACAAAACCCCGGAGTATATGTACAATACCATTATGTTTATAGGTGGTGGAGTATTTGTAGGGACTATGTTAGAGGGGGTGTTTACTCAGAAAATGGAAGTCAAAAAAGAAATATCTAAAGAATCTCTAAAGCAAGATGAGCAAATTGAAGGTTAATACAATTGCAGTTATAATCATTGTTATAGCAGGACTTATAGGGGGAATTATATATTTATTTAACTCTATAAATAACTATAAGAAAGATATAGACTCTTACAAAGCAAAACTAAAAACTTATGATGACTTGACACAGTTGAAAATAGACTCAATCAAGACTCAATACTTTTTAGATAGCTTATCCTACACAGATAGTATCAACAAGTACAAGATACTTGCAAATGCAAACTTAATAATTAACATAAAAAAAGATAGAGATGAAGTCATTGGCCGTATTTCTAGTGCTGATAACAATGAACGTGATCAGCTATGGACAACTTACTCCCCAAAGAATTAACTACAACAATCAAGTTGGTATATTCTTTACAACTAAGCAAGAGGAAATTCTACTAAAAACATTAGTAGAATTTGATGCATGCAAAAAAAGTGAATTCATACTTAAGCAGAATGTTAATACTTACGAGATAAGATTAAGGGATAAAGACCTGGCAATCAGTAAGTTAAATGATTCTTATGTTAAATGTCAAGAATCGAGTAAAGCAAATCTTGAAAAGATTGGGAGCTTAGAGCTTGCTGTAGAAAACTTAAATGCAGAGTTAACTACAACTAAAGAAGATCTAACTACCTATAAAATATCTACAGGAGTGTTTGTAGTCACTACTACACTATTCATCACTACGACAGTATTAGCTATTATCAAATAAAAAATTTGGTTATATAATAGTCTTTGTTATACATTTGCATTAAGCAAACTAAATAACAAATGGAAAATCTAAATTTTGAGCCAACAAGAGATTGGCTAGTTGTCCCAAAACCTGATAAAAAGGTGACAGATGCAGGAATTATCTTATCAGATAAATCAGCATCAGCATTACGTTCTAACGTACTTCCAGTACTAGCTGCAGGACCAGATTGCAAATGCAAGACCGGGGATGTTGTATACATTCACCCTGCAAGTGAGGGAGTTATTATTAACATTGATGATAACGAATACGTTATGATTAACGAATCAATGGCAGTTCTTGGGGTAGTAACTAAGTAAGTAAGTAACTAAAATATGACTGGTACAGTAACAATGACCATAGATGATTATGAGACATTGAAGCTAGGTGCCTCTGCTGTAAAGATAGAAAGACAAGGATTACTGAAAGCTGCTAAAGAACTTGAGGTATTCCTTACTTTCTTAATCACAAGAGAGAATATAGAAGAGCATCTAAACGAATTCAACTCATATTCTAAAACTTGTAAAGTACGACTAATAGATGGACGTGCTAAAATTGAACTTATAGATAACGGAAAAATTATCGAAGATGAGGAAGATTAATATAAAAGCTGATACAACTCTAAAATTCCTACAAGTATTCAATGGGATACTAGAATTAACAGACACAGAGTTACAGGTTCTAGCTAACCTGATAGATTTAAGAGATACAGTAAACCTATGCTCCCCAGCCAATAAAAAGAAGGTGGCTGATAAGATGGAGATTAAAGATCACAATACTTTGAACAACTACGTTAAAAGATTGAAAGATAAAAATGCTATTGTACAAACTAAGAATGGGTATGATATTGCCCCAATTCTTAGAAAAGAACCAGTACAGATTAACATAATACCAGCATGAAGCCAAATCTATTACAAAAAGCTTGGAATTTTGCAAAAGCATCTGCAGAATTTATAAAAGAAGGTATGCCACCTGTACCAGAAGAGGTATACAACGAAAGAATGGCTATCTGCACATCTTGTCCACTGCTTGCTGAAGATAATACCTGCAATAATTGTGGGTGTTTTATGCCAAAAAAGAGTGGGTGGGCTACAGCATTCTGCCCTGAAGGAAAATGGGATAAGTACAAAGTTGGGGGAAATGGAAGAAAAATAAATCTAAGAAAGAATGAAGACGGAGAAAGCAATAATACAGAAGTTAGCAACGAAGTATAACTTGCCTCTAAATAAGATAGAAGATATTGTCTACTATCAATTTAAGTACGTTACAAAAATTATGAAACTAGGTGATTTTGAGACAGTTAGACTACCATATTTTGGAAAATTTCATGCAAAAAAATCTAGGATAGCTCATCTAAACGAACTAAAAAGAAAGAAAAATGAAAGACTTGCTAACAGTAAACAATAATGTAGTCATACCATCACCGTATGCACTGACTATCCCTGAGTTTGAAAAACTCAAAGTAAAAGAACTTGCATTTGTCTACTTCTTTGTAGATCACAGATCTAGCTATTCAGCATACGGGGAAGAAGAAAGAAAAGAAGTTCTTATGAAAGATTTAGGGGTTAAGATTACCCCATATCTAAAGGCAGCAGTCGATAAATACATGGAACTATCTGAAACTCATGCTATTAAACTTCTTAAATCTGCACGATCTTCAGTAAACAAACTTGAGAAATACTTTGAAAACATAGACTTAACTGCTATGGATGAAAACGGTAAACTACTCTATCAAGCTAAAGACCTGGTTGCCAATCTATCTAAGATAGGGGAAGTAGTGGAAGGGTTAGACAGACTCGAAGAACTCGTACAAAAGCAACAGGCCAAAGACAACCCAAACAGGGCTGGAGTAAAAACAAACAAATATAGTGAATAAAATGAAAGCAATAATACTTCCAATACTAGTGATGACTAAAGAGGAATCTGAACTCAGACTTTTAGGGGTAGAGTCAGAGATTAACACTAAATCATCTGAAGAAATGGTTTTTTACAACATTAATGCTATAGCAATATCAGGGATAGACCTAGGTTTAACAGAGATATGGGTAAATGGGAAGATACTATATTGCCCAATGAAATTAACTGAAGTTAGAAAAAGAATAGAGCAAGTTAATGAAAAATGAAACTAAATGATACTCACTTATTTAGTCCTGCTGCCAACCACTACAAGGAGTTTGGGCACTATATAGACGCACTCCCAGGAACAAAACAGTACTACGAGTATTGGGATGAGGAGCAAAATAGATGTCTACATGGGTATGAAATAAATGGGATTAAGATATCTGGATTTCATTACTTTTACTTAAACTATTGTCCAATTGATAGGATTATAGATGAAGAACAACCTGACGGGGAGATTATATCACGACGTGATAGAAGTTTCCCTGCATTTTATGACGGAGACTATGAATATTTTACAGCAATTGACAAAGCACGTAAAGAAAACAAGCATATGGTGGTGCTTAAAGCACGACGTAAAGGATTCTCCTACAAAGCTGCAGCTATGCTTTGCCGTAACTATTTCCATCTTAGGAATTCTAAGAATTTTGTATTTGCTTCTGACAAGCAATACTTGATTGGGGATGGGATGTTATCTAAAGCATGGGATATTGTATCATTTGTAGACGATAATACTGCTTGGACTCAACCACGTCTTATCGACCGAGAAATGCATAAACAGTCTGGGTACAAAAAGAACGTAAACGGAGCCGATGTAACTCTTGGGTTTAAGTCACAGATTATCGGAGTATCATTAAAAGATGACCCAGATAAAATCCGTGGTAAAGCAGGTGAGTTAATATTCTTCGAAGAGGCAGGGTCATTCTCAGGGTTGCTAAAAGCTTGGGAGGTAGCAATGCCCACAATGAGACAGGGTTCAAAGACTCTTGGGACAATGATTGCATTTGGAACTGGTGGAGAAGAAGGTCCTGGATTTGATGGGATGGAAGAGTTATTCTATCACCCAGAAGCTTACGATTGTTTAGGTTTTGAAAATGATTGGGATGCTGGAGCAATGGGAACTTATTGTGGATTCTTTGTCCCAATTTACAAAAATCTCGATGGCTTTATTGATAATAATGGGAACAGTCTCGTTGAAGAAGCTATGTCCTATGAAGAAGCTCAAAGAGAAAAAAAGAAAAAAGGTAATGATCCAAAGGCATTCGATCAGTATATTGCCGAACACCCATTTACCCCACAAGAGGCTACTTTGCAGGTAACTGCTAATGTATTTGACGTAGCTTCTTTGAAAGAGCAGTACAACAAAGTAATTGCCAACAACCTCCAAGCTATAGGAGTTAGTGGTGAGATGTATTATGACACCCACGGCAAAACTAACTTCAGGCCTAATGCCAATCTTAAACCTATTACAAAATTCCCACATAGAAAAGACGACGATTTAACTGGTTGTGTAGTAGTCTATGAACCACCATTCAAAACTGAGAGAGAAGGAATTACCCCTAAAAACTTATACATCATTTGTCATGACCCGTATGCTCAAGGTAAGTCTGCCTCTGCCACATCTCTTGGTTCAGCCTATGTTATAAAAGTCCCTAACAATATCTCTAAACCAGATGATATTATAGTTGCTTCTTACGTAGGCCGTCCACAATCTCAGGATGAATATAACCGAAATCTATTCATGCTTGCAGAATACTACAATGCAAAGATAGGGTTTGAGAACGATAGAGGAGAAGTAATTCCGTATGCAAAACGTTTCCGAAAGATGCATTTATTGCAAGAAGAGTTTGAAATGCTTGATAAACGTGAACTTAGAAGTAAGACTGTTAAACGACAGTACGGTATGCACATGACTGAGCAACGTAAGGCTCAAGGGGAATTATACATCAGAGACTGGTTAGTTAGTGGTAGAGGTGTAGACGAAGATGAAAATGTTACACTAAATATGCACAAGATATACGATCCTGCATTACTTTTGGAGTTGATTAAGTTTAATAGAACTGGCAACTTTGACCGAGCTATGTCCTTAATGATTGGGATGTATCATACAAGAGAGTTGTACAATAAAGAACTTAAGCTAGATGACTCAGATAATTCCACTAATGATTGGTTTGACAAGATCTATCACTAGTGTGATATTATAAAGAAGTTAATAAAAACAAGATTTTTCCAGATCACTGGTAAATCAAAACTAATTTTGTATTAATGTACGGACAAGCCCATATACCAAAACAAAGAATCCCTGCAACTCAAAAAACTGAAGAGTGGAGAAAAACATGTGTAGATGCATTTATTAATCTATCAAAGTTTGGGATCAGTGAAAGAAGAAGTTACTTAAAATCATTGTATGATTATTACAATGGAGTAATTGATGAAGAAGATTATAACTATGTGCTTAAGCCTTATGGGAAGACACGTAAAAACTTCCCATCTAAGTTACGTAACTACCCAATTATCAAACCTATCATAGATCTTTTGTTAGGGGAGAAATCAAAACGTCCATTAGAGTATACTGTAACTGTACAAAATGCAGACTCCGTTAGCTTAAAAGAAGAGGCTCTTAAAAACTTAATGCTTCAAAACATTAAAGGTCAGTTTTTAAATGAACTTGCAAAGCAAGGACAAATAGATATTGAGCAGCAAGAAATCCCTCTCCCTAAACAAGTAAAAGAAGAATTTAATAGAACATATGTAGACTCAAGAGCTATAAAAGGACAAGCAGCCTTAACATATGTAATGTACTTTAATGAAATTTACGATAAACTTCAAAAACAATTCTTTCACTTTCTTATTGCTGGGGAATGTTACTCACACAAAGGAGTACGTCGTAACGAACCATTCTACGAAGTAGTTAATCCGTTAGACATAGACTATGACAAAGATCCAGACATTGACTTTGTAGAAGATGCAGACTGGGCCATCATTCGTAAATATTCACATGCATCTACAATAATCGATGCTTATGGGGAGTACTTATCAGATGAACAAATATTAAACTTAGAAAACCCAACACATACATCTGCAGAAGCATATCTCTTATATAGATCCGAAGCATCTGGTGCTGATGATAATATCTATCGTAACAGACTAATTGAAGTTGTAACAGTATATTGGAAATCTAGAAAACGTATTGGATTTGTAAAGTATACAGACCCTAACACAGGTATGGAGGAAATGTTCGACATAGATGAGTCTTACAAACTTCCTGCAGAATTAAAAGAGCTTAGTGCTAAAATAGAATGGGAATGGGTTAATGAAGTTTGGGAAGGAACAAGAATTGATGGTCTATACTACATCAAAATGCAACCCCTCCCAAATCAAAGAAATAGTTTAGATAACCCATCGATTTGTAAACTCCCAATTAACGGAAGAAAATATTCTGATATCAACTCTCAGAATGTTTCATTGGTATCATTAGGGATACCTTACCAGCTTAACTATAACATCTACAAATACCGTCTTGAACTAGCAATAGCTAGATCAAAAGATATTGTAGCTCAGTTCGATATTAACATGATCCCAAAGAACTGGGACATGGACAAGTTTATGTACTTTGTAGAAGGTACAGGTATTGCTTGGGTTGATTACAATAAAGAGGGAATTCAACTATCTCCACAGCATCAGTCTGTATTAGATATGTCTATTAAAACAATCTCACAATATTTAACTCTCCTTGAATCAATCATGTTAGAATGGGAAAAGCTTAGTGGAGTAACTAGACAGAGACAAGGGCAAATGGGGACATATGAAGGAAAAGCCACATCACAGCAATCCATTGTTCAATCTTCTCATATTACTGAAGATATATTCCGTAAATTCTCACACTTTGAACAAAGGGAATTACAAGGTCTTTTGGATTATTCGAAAGAGGCTTGGTTAAACGGGAAAAAAGCAATGTATGTAATGCCTGACGGATCGTTAGACCAAGTAGACATTGACCCAATTACTCATATGGAAAGTGAGTATGGTATATTCGTATCAGACTCTGGTAAGGACATTGAAAAGAAAATGAAGATCGAAAGTCTTGCTCAAGCAGCTATTCAGAATGGAATGCCATTATCTTCAGCTATTGCAATGTTTGAAACAGATAGCTTGTCTCAAATTAAAGATAAAATTGTTCAAGCTGAAAAATCTGCAGAAGAACTTAAGAAAGCTCAAGAACAAGCAATGCAGCAACAAGAGCAACAAAAGATTGAATTACAACAACAGCAAATGCAACAACTTGCTATTGAAAAAGAAAAAGATCGTCAATTAGAAATTGAAAAAGCCCTTATTGCAGCAGAAGCTTCAGATAAAAATTCTTCAGCTACACTAGAAAAGATGATGCAAGATTTTCAATTAAAACAACAACAAATAGCTTTGAAAGAAAGAGAGATTGAAATCAAAGCATCACAAAATAATCAATAATGAAATATTTAGATAAAGTAGCTCAGACTATAAAAAGTAAAGTATCAGTCCCAAGTTTAGTAGTAGAAATGCTAGATGCTTCTAATAAGTTTCACATTCTTCATTTAACTGTAACAGGACCAGGATCTTACTCAGCTCACAAAGCTCTTAATGAGCTATATGAGGCATTACCAGGTTTGGCAGATACAATTGCCGAAGGATATCAAGGAGTAACTGGAGAGATATTAGATTACCCAGATACATCAGCCCCTAAGTTAAAATCTGTAAAAGAAGCAATTAGTTACATTGAAGAATTGCATGATAAAATCACTAAGCTTCAAGAAACAATATCTTACACAGAAATTGTAAATGATTTAGATGCTATTAAATCAACTTTAAACTCAGCTAAGTACAAGCTTAAATTCTTGAGCTAATGTTAGACAATAATAAAAGAAAAGAATTACTATCTAAAGCTAGACAATCTGGCTTTCCTGGGAGTATATTAGATGTTTTTACTGCATATGAGCAGGGGAGAGATTTAATTGCTGAGTATCAACAAGAACAAAGAGTTAAACAAGCTCAGCAGATGTCTGATTTTGTTGCATCACAAACACTTCAGCCAACATCTCCGTTACCTCAACAACAACCTCAACAACAACTCCCATCATCTCCCCCAATAGTACAAGCTAATGTTCCAGTGCAAATGCCTGAACAACAACAGCCATTAGTAGACTCATCTAGATCGACTAACGTAGGGATAGTACCAAATCAAACTGGGTCATACAAAGGGGAGGCAATATTTGCTAAAGGGGGGTTTAAGAAAGATCCTCCAAACCAAGGATTATCTTCAATGGGGGCAGAAAATAGGTTGTATACATATAAAAACGATCCAAACTGGTTTGATAGTAGAAGTAATTATTCAGATGATTCTAGATATAGTGATCAGATAAGACGTGCTGTATATAGTGGTAACTATGGGTACAATCCTGTAACAGGAGTTTTAGAAAAATTACCAATCAATCAAAGAACTTCTATTTCTTCAGAAACTAAAAGAAGATTAGCAGAGGGAGAAAATAAACAAGCTTACCAAAAGTCTATTGTAGATGCAGGTCTTAATCCTGAAACTTTTGGTAAAATGACAGCAGATGAGGAGAAAGCTCTAGAGGATAGAAGAATGAAGGACTACATTATAAAAGGTCATGAATTAGCAATTAATAATCCTGCTTTCAAAACAGCGGCTTACTTTACTCCAGTAGGTATGGCAGTTGGGGCTGTGGAAGGAGCTGTAAATTTTGCTCCTGACTTAGGAGAGTTTGCATTAAATCCTTCTTGGAGTGGAGCAGGAAAAGTGGGGATGGATGCTTTGATGTCCGCTCCATTAGCAGGAAAAATTTTTAAACCACAAATAAATAGAGCAAAATCATTTTTAAATGAGGTAAAAGGAGAAGTGACCCAAGGAAGAGCTAATAGAGCTGCTATTGAAGAGGGAAATACTTGGTTAAAAAACTGGATAGAGCATCCATCAACTCAAGCTAAAATAGATGCAGATATGAACGCTGCCTATAATTTTAGAGATGTATCTGGTACTCCTGGCAGACTTATTAATTTAATTAAAGAGCAGTCTAAAACTTTTAAACCTAGTTCTAAAGAATATGGGTTAGCATCTCAGCTATTTAATGGGCCTATGCATCAAGGTAACTTTGGAGTAAGCTATATGCATAATGTCTCACCTGCTACAAGAGAGCTTTACAAACGAGGAGTATACCGTCCTTTCGATGAATACGGAAGTTTCATATCAAGAAACCCTAAAATACCTCAAGGCTTTAGAGCTAGTACGACTGTCCATGAGGGAACACACGACTGGGTACCTGCAGAAGCATTAAAAAAATCAGGACAACGAAATATAATTTTAAAAAATTTAGATCCTAAAAGTAAAGAAAACTTTTTAAAATGGGAAGAACTTACAAAAGAAGGAAAAGACCCATTTAAATTTATGAGTATGGAGGATGCTTACTCTGGATACTTAGCAGACCCTACAGAAGTTCACGCTAGAATTATGGAGTTAAGGAAAGCACATGAAATAAAACCAGGTGAAATTATAACTTCTGAACGAGCCAATGATATTTTACAGCAAGTAAAAGCTGGTAATACTAAAATAGACCCAGCATTTGCAGTAACTATAGATAAACAAGATCCAAAAAAATTAGCAGAATTATTTAATAGACTGTGGGTAGCAGCTCCAGCAACAGGAGTAGGAATAGGAATACAAAACGCTATGGATAAAAAAGCTAAAGGGGGATTCAAAACTGATCCACCAAAAGATTATCCAAAAGCTACACCGCCTCCTGCCTGGATGCCAATTCATACGGTAAATCCGGTAGAGGTAAAAGCTAATAGATTTAACTATAATATAGATCCAAGTAAATACCCAGACTTAGGACTTAATCAACCACTACCTAATTTTAGACCAATAAGAAAGTCTACATTGGAAGAAGAAATATATTGGAATCAAGTACCTGATTTTTATAAAAAATGGGGTAAGGATGATATAACTGAAAACGTTTTAGAATTTTTAGATCCAACAGGAATTCTGTCTCACGATGATGCTAGAAGAGCATATGAAAGCTGGAAAGCATCTGGAAGAGAGAAACCAACCTCATCGGAAGCTTTAGATATGTTTGGAGCTGTTCCTGGTTTAGGCAGGATTGGAAAAGTTAGATACGTTCAAGAAGCTGTAAAACCTATAACTAGATATATTCCTTGGCAACAAATACTAAATGCATTAGACTTTGGACAAGATATAACAGAAAATAAAAATATAGATATAAGGATACCTGAAGATAAAAAATATGATCTTCCAAGCTTTGAAGATGTTGAAGTAGACACTAATAAAAATGCTGAAAAAACTTCTAAAGAAGGAACCCCTGAAAGAAAGCCAGTTAAAGTAAAGTTTGCAACAGGAGGTTTTAAAGAAGAAGATAGGAAGATAAAGAAAGATAAAAAGAAGAAAATGGGGGGAGCTAAGTGTTACACTTGTAGAGGACTAAAAAGACGAGTGTGATATAATAAAGAGGAATATAAAAAATAAATTTATACTTTTTTGATATAAGTAAACCAATACCTTTGTATATATGGCAAAACAAGACACAAAACTAAGTTTCTCAGACATCTCTTTCGACGACTTTATTGGAGATGGACTTGAGACAGCTAACCCTAAAGAGGGAGCAGCTGAAAACATTGAAAACGAAGATGAACTTACCGATGATGAATTGGAAGATGATTCTGATGTAGAAAATGAAATTGAAGAGGATGAAGATGATGATACTCCTCCTGCAAAAACTCCTAAGAAGAAATTTGAATCTAACGATGATGACGATGACGATGACTTAGGGGATGAGCAAGAAGGTGAAGACTCAGAAGCGTCTATAGCTGAGACAATTGCAAAACAACTTGGGTATGAACTAGAAAATGAATATGCTGATACCGAAGAAGGTTTAATTGAATTCACTAAAGACATAGCTAAAGAGATTGCTGAAGATCAACTTCAATCATTATTTGATCAGTTTCCTACCGTACAGAAACATCTTGACTTTGTTCTAGCTGGTGGAGATCCAGACAAATTCTTTGAAGCATATAACCCATCTTTGGATTATGGAAACATTGAAATTGATAAATCTGACTCTCGTACTCAGAAAGGATTCGTAGTAGAATACTTAAGAACTAAAGGTCATGATGATGAATTCATCAAAGATATGGTAGAGGATTATGAAGATTCTGGTAAATTATACGACAGAGCTATAAATGCTCAAAAACAACTTGCTAATATCCAAGCTAAAGAACGTGAACAAATTGTTGAAAGACAAAGACGAGAACAGCTTGAAGCAAAGCAAAAGCAAGATGAATTTTGGGAAGGAGTAGCTAACACTATTCAAGAAGGTCGTGAATTTGCAGGAATTCGTATCCCAGAAAAAGAGAAAGCAAAATTCTTCGACTACATTTCTGAGCCTGTAGATAAATCAGGAAAGACTCGTAGAGATATGGATTATGCTAACTCTGAGTTAGATGTAAAACTTGCAATCGATTACTTGATGTACAAGAAGATGAATTTGCAAGATATCATCACAACTAAAGTTAGAACTGAAAGTGCTAAAAGCTTAAGAGATAAGATTCAGTCTAACCAAGAAAAATTAAAGAATTACGGTAAATCCGATAAAAGAATAAGAAAATTTGATCCAGAACAACTGGACATGAAGAAGCTGTTTGAATAAAACGCAATTTAACTTTTAAAAAATAAAGAATCATGGCACTAATGCAAGTATTAAAAACGTACTATAATGATGCTCAGATGACTGACACTAACTCGTTGGTTAATGCACTTATGGAACGTCCTGAGGAGTTATCTCCTATCATCACTCATTTGGCTGGTCGTGAAGAGAAGAAGTTCCCATTGTCTTTCTTAACTGAAGGTGTTGGTAACACTAAATCTATCGATCGTTATGAGTACGAATATCGTGTTAAAACACACGAAATTAATGTTCGTCCTGTTATCGCAAGCTCTGGAACTGGAGCAGGTGGATCTGCATTCACTGTAACTTTCCCAGACAAATGGTTTATTTTCCCTTACACTCTTGTATCTCAATCTGGTATTTTAGCTCGTATTATGACTGAGCCAGTTGCTGATGGAGCTGGATGGAAGTACACCTTAAAACTAGTTTCTCCTGATGCTGCTGCTCTATCTGCTTCTGCAGGTGGTGACTTAGCTGATGGTGCCTTGTGGGGTATGTTGTATGCTAACGTGGGAATTGACTTCTCTCGTGGTAATGCATCTAACTGGACTGCACCTGGACTAGTTCGTTCTAAAATCGGAACTATCCGTAAATCTTACCACTTCTCTGGTAATGCTAAAGACTATGTTGCTCAATTCGAGCTTCCATTAAAAGAAGGTAGCAAAACTAAATTGTGGATGGATTACGAAGAGTACCGTCACATGTTGAAGTTCAAAGAAGAATGTGAAATGTACTACTGGTATGGACAAAAAACTCACGATGCAAATGGTACTTCTACCATGCTTGATGAGAACGGTCAACCAGTAATTTCAGGTCCTGGACTTCTTGAGCAAATCATCAATAAAGATACTTACTCAACTCTTACTCAAACTAAGATTGAAGAAACTATCGGTGACTTGTTCTATGGTATGACTGACGCTACTGATAAGCAAGTTACTTTGTACACTGGTGTAGGTGGAGCTCGTGAATTCGATCGTGCTCTTAAGTCTTACTATGGTGCAAACACTTACTTACAAACTACACAACCAACCTTCATCACTGGTTCTGGTCGTAACTTAGGAATCACTGGTTACTTCACTACTTATGAGCACGTTGATGGTCACAAGGTTAATGTAGTTAAATCTCACTTGTTTGATCACGGTCCAGTTGCTCAAGCTTCTAAGAAGCACCCAGTATCTGGTCTTCCACTTGAATCATACCGTATGGTATTTGTTGACCAATCTACTTATGATGGGGAAAACAACCTTCAAATGATCAACAAGAAAGGTCGTGAAATGCTTCGTTGGTGTGTTGCTGGTTCAGTAGTTCCAAAAGGATTTACTGGAAATGACACACGTGCAAGTGATATCGACGGTGCATCTGTTCACATGTTGAAGACAGCTGGTATCTTACTTCGTCGTTTCGATACAAGCTTGGATTTACAATGTGTTGCATCGTAATTGTGTTTTTGGTTTGCATATAAAAAGGGGCAGGTTTAATGCCTGCTCCCTTTTTTAAATATAAAACTCAGGTTATTCTTCCTGAGGATAAGAAAAAGAACGAAAAAATGAAAGTAATTATTAGAAGAAAAGAGGTGATGAATCACCTGCCTAAGGAAATCCGTGCAGGAGCCAAGGTAAAAATCGGTTCAGTTTATGTGAACCGTCAGCCACTCAAAGGATTGGATGGGGAAGAGGAAAACAAAGTACTCTCCAAAATTATTGACGTACCACCTGGACATGAAAAGTGGCCAGAGAAGACCAAAGACTTCTGGGCTAGTTTAAGTTTAAAAGTTCCTTTTGAAGGAGTAGAACTTGACATTAGCAAAGATGGAAATGGGATGCCGAATAATGTAATGGATTATATCTATTACCAATGGTGTAAAAAGCATAGACAAGTAGCAATGTCTGAAGAAGAGATGAAAACAGATGCTAACAAAAAATTCTATGTTTATGATCCTCAAAAAGACTTAATCAAAAAGAACACTAGAGTTCAGATTAAGAAAGAAGCTGATAAAGAGTTTATTAAGCTTGGGGATAATAAAGATAAAATGAAAATGTTAGTTCGAGTTTTGATGAATTCTGATCCAGACAGACTATCTGATCTAGAACTTGAAAACACATTATACGACTATAAAGAAAATAATGCAGAACGTTTTTTGAAATACTGTAAGGACGACACTTTAGAAATCCGTGCAGAAATTGAAGAAATGGTTGAGAAAGGAGTTCTTCGTAAGATTGGAAATCAACATATTCATGAAGATGAGACAATCGGAGAAGATATCAAAGACACAATCGTTTACTTCAAGAACAAGAAAAATTCTGGTGCTGTTAATGTTATGAGAGCTAAGCTCAAAGAATTACAATACTAAACTAACTGTTAATGACTGTTAACGAAATGCATATAGCTGTCAACCTGGGGGTGCAAAAAATTGCATCCTTTCAGGTTGATAACTTATTACCTCAAGAGATTGATCATGAGTTAAATCTGTCTATGATTAGGTTCATAAAACAGAGATACAATTCCACATCTAACCGTCTTGGGAAAGGATTTGAACAGTCTCAAAAACGTATTGACGATCTTAGAACATTAGTAGTAGAGCATACAGGATTTACTAATTATGAAGGATTAGCATTTAACTCTAACTATTCTGATATTTTTATAGATAGATATACCTTTCCATTAGATTACTTATTTTTAGTATCAGTTAGAGGTAATGTAGACTATGCATGTAATGACGTAGCTACATATGATTCAAATACTATCTCATATAATATGGTAAGAGTTGAGTTAACTCCTCCTGTAGATGGATATGTTTTAACAGGAGTAGAAAGATGGAATTCAACATCTTCTTTATGGGAATTAGTAACTAATAATCCTTTAGGGGAAGAGATTGTATACGAATCTTTAATTAATTCAGAAACGTATAACTTTGGTATAACTCCAGCAACATCGTTCCCTGATCAAGCTTCTTTAGGGACAACTGTGCATATTAGTCCAGTATTGAATAGCAACCACTTGTACTTAAACAGTCCATCTGGGTGGAGCCTAAGTTCAACTGCATCATATATAAGAGAGATATGGTGTCAACCTGGAAATATGGCTACAGCTGTATACGTTGAAAGAGATTACATCAGATCAATAAATAAAACCTATAGATCTGGTACAAACACTGTACATAAGATAAGTTTGTGTAAATTTGCACAGCATGATGATATTATAGTTATGTTAGATGACCCATTTAACAGAACTGATTATAGAACCCCATTGTATACAATAGAAGAAAACTATATTGATTTACATACGGATGAAGAATTTGTGGTCCCCGAAGTTACTATTAAGTATATTCGTAGACCCGATAGTATCTCTATAACTAACGGAGTGGGATGTGAACTTCCAGAACACACTCACAATGAAATTGTAGAGATGACTATTAAAAGCATACTTGAGGGTATACAAGACCCTAGGTATCAAACTCAGACAATGGAAACATTCGAGAGTGAATAAAATAAATAAATGTTTAACTGCCTAAAACTTAAATTAAAATGGCACCTCAAAATCTAAATCAGGTATTTGTTGCTAACGACATTACCGATACTACTAACGGAACTATCTTAGACGGTTCTACCTTTCTTCAAAATGCTGCTGCAAATGCTAGCTTGATTGGAGTATGGAATGTAGCTACCAATGCATACTTGACAACATCTATGATGGCCGCTGCTGGTCCTATCCAGATTGTTCAAACTATGCCTTCTGGTACTAACCCAATTGCTTCTCCTATCATTGATGTTAAAGACATTAAAAGAATTAAGTACACTCAGTATGTTGCATCTACTCGTCACAACATTCGTTATGACTCTAACGGTAACCCTGCTGCTAAAGCTGTAATGGTTCGTATTGCACTTCGTACTGCTCCTACTGCTTATGCTAACTACTATCAAAATGGAACTTCTGTTGACCTTTCAGGAGGTGGATATGAATTCCCATTGATCGGTAACTTTGCAGCTGGCCGTATGATCTTTAACATTGAAGTATCTGCTACTGAGCACAACTCAACAGAAGCTACATTGTACGATCAAATTGTTGCTAAAATTGCTGCTAATAAAACTTTAAATGCTTTATTTAGCACAACTGACAACACTTCTACAGTAGACATCACTGCTCGTCATGCAGGAGTTGTATTTGACTTGACTGTTAACTATTCTGATGGTTCTGGTCCAGTTATAGCTGGTCAAAGTTTCACAGTAACAGGCTTTGATGCAGGTTGTGGTAACTACTGGCAAGCTTTATCTGATGAGAAATCTCAACGTTCTCGTTATGGTAACTTCAACCGTATGTACTTCCCAACTGCATTCCCAGAGTTTGCTCAAAGTGGAAATACTTACGAAGTAGTTGAAATTCAGTATGCTCACAATCACCCAGCTGATACTGGAATTGCTCGTGCAGGTGAATTGAACACTATTAAGATTTACAGTAAAGTTGCAGTAGCTGCTAACACAGTTGCTGATACTGTATTCTTAGGTGGTTCTGCTGCTAACTGGGGAGTAACTAACACTGAATTAGTATTCTAAGATTAATTAATTTAAAAGTAGGGGAGTCAAATCCCCTACTTTTTAATATCTTTACATTCAATAACTAAGACATGCCAGTAGCAATAGATTCAATAACTATCTCACAAGATTGTAAAACAATCACTACAGTATTTTCAGGATTAACTGGAAATATAGATGTAGAGTTTCTGAACAATATTACAGAAACAGAAGTATTAGCCACAGTTACTAACAGTGGTGGATCTGGAACATGGGTGTTAACTTCTGCAACTGCAGGAGAAACATTTAATGGTGTTATTACAATCTCATATCCAACAACAGGAATAGAAAAATATGCTGTTGGGATGTGTGAATTAGATTGCTGCATTGCAGGCTTAGTTACATCTGCTATTAACTGTACTTGTGAGTGTGATAAATGTGACGATGATTTACGTACAGCAGAGAAGGTGAGACTACTTTCTCAATCTGCTTTATACAGTGCTATTAATAATAATGTCACTGACGCTATCAATAAGTATAACAAAGCAAAAGAATTCTGCACAGCTTCTTGTGCATGTGGCTGCTAAATGGGATTACTACCAGAAACAATATATGGACAAGACTTCGAGGAGTTTGTAAACTCTATCGAACTTTGCTATGCCACTAAAGGCACCTCATATTATAATAAAATATCTGGAGGTGTTCAATGTTCTAATTTAGAACTTCTTAAACTCGATCTTATCGTATATCTACTTAATAGATACGATAAAGGCTCATCATTAGATTGCATATACTCTGGTCAAACTATGGCTGGGATTGTATACCCAAGAGTAGTAGACCCTACAGATACTACAACACATCTACAAGTTTATACTGACTTTGTCAATAGACTTTGTAGAGATTGTATTGTTTCAGATCCTCCTGCACCAGTTACTCCAGCTGCTGCAACATATTATCTATATAAGGAAGACGGAACAACAGAAATAACTTTAGAATCAGGAGGACACATAAACTTACAATAAATGGCAACTATTACCTCATTATCAACATTAGCAAAAACAAGTGTATCAGCAAATGACTATTTGTTAATTGCAAATTCATCTGTACCTACAAACTATAAGTTTTTAGCATCAGATTTCTTTCCAACAATGACTACTTTAGGTACAAGTAGTGAGGCACTATTTGTAAGTGTGACAAATAAAAATACTTTGAATTTCAAAGGTATTAAGTCATTAAACTCATTATTAACAGTTGCCACTGCAAGTAATAACATTACACTACAAGTTAATGAATCTTTGATAAACCTAGCAAACTGTGATAATGCTACTGCAGGATTTTTATCATCTGTAGACTTAACCACAGATGTTACAGGCATTCTCCCAGTTGCAAATGGAGGTACAGGAGCTGCAACTCTAACAGCTAATAGTTTAATATTAGGTAATGGTACATCAGCTTTATCAGCATTAGGGGTAGCTACAAATGGTCAGTTAGTAATTGGAAGAACAGGTCTTAGTCCAGTGCTTGCTAATTTAACTGCAGGAACTAACGTAACTATTACTAATGGGGCAGGATCTATTACAGTTGCTGCTAACTTATCTACTTTAACTGCAAATCTAGATGCCGCAACATACAACATTTACAGATTCTCATGGTTAAGTGGGGATGGTGCTAATGAAGGTATTGCAGTAAATAGTGCTGGTAGAGTGTTTGTTGGTAGCTCAACTCCAACAGCTTTTTACACATACGATTTAAACGTAAACCAAAGCATAGCTCTTAATGGGTCATTAGCTCAAAGAATTGAAATGACTACATCATCAACCCCTGCATCTTTGGGTATAGCAGCATCAACAGCTAACGTATCAAACGTAGCAGGTGGTGCAGCTTCTCTTGAAGGTGGAGGAGCATCAGGTACAGGTGCTGGTGGTATAGTTACAATTGCAGGAGGAGATGCAGCAGGTTCTGGAACTGGAGGTAACATAGTGCTTGACCCAGGAACAAGTGGTTCTGGTACTGGTGGTAAAACAGTTATTAATGCTACTGGATCTGCTGGACCTTTAGCTAACTTTGTAGGAACCTCAGGTGCAGCATCTGCAAATTCTGTATCTAGTTCTACTGCCTCAGCAGCTGCTAAGACAGGAGCAATTAGAATTCAGATTAACGGAGTAGATGCCTGGATTAGAGTATATGCTTCAGGAGAGTAAACCAAAAATAAATATATATGCAAAACCAACCAGAAAAGTACGGAGTACATGTAACAGCGACGAACAGAGAGTTTTTAAACATGTACAAAGTTTTACATGAAACTCGTGGAGAGAAAGGAGTAAAGTATGCACTAATTGTTATTAAGAACTGTGAAGTAATTAAAAATCATTTAGATGCATTAGAAGCAAAAGCAGCCCCTTCACAAGAATTCATAGAGCTTGCTATCGAAGCAAAAAAGTTTATTGAATCTGAAGATGAAGCAGGATTAAAAGCTTTTGAAGAAGAGAATAAAGAACTTGTAGAAGCTAGAAAAAAGCAACTCGACGAAGTAAATGCAGAATTAGATCTAGAAGCTACACTAGAACTTAAGATGATTAATGAAAAAATTCTACCTGAAAGTTTAAGTGCAGAACAACTAGAAATGATATTTAAACTAATAAATCCTTAAAATAATGGCTTTTCAAACTAACGAAGAAGTACTTCTAAATAATATAAATACTAACCTAGAAGTTAATACTGAAAAAACTTCTTTAAAAACATTTTGGTTAGACTCAAATAGTATTACTTATAATAATTATGGAAATCTAAATAATGGTTTTTTCAAACCTTCAAATTTAGGTAATTATGGAATTTTTCCTAGTTATGATACTATGACTATTGCATATAAAACAATTAAAAGTGCAGCAGCTCCTCGTACTATTACAAGTAAAGATGGTATAGATAACTTAGCAGTACTTATCCCAGACATTATAACAGAGATAGATAGTGCATTTGGGACAACTATTTCAGAATGGGTAGTTGAAATACTAGATTTAAAATTAGACGTTCGTACAACATTTAGCAGTGCTGGAACATCAGTAAGTGATATAATTATCATAACTGCAACTTTTAATCTATGGATAACTGAAGGATAATGAAACTTCAAAAACTTATATCGATATTAGAGCAGAAGCCTGGATACTTAAAAGCCGGGCCTGCTCGTGTATCTAAAAAGTTTAACGTTTCATTACAAACTGCTACAGCTGCAATCAGAGCAGTTAAAATAACCCTTAAGAAAGTAGACACAACTAGGGCTAATAGTCTAATTAAATTAGAGATGTCTAATGAAAACTCTAATACAATAACAGAGTTTGAGGAGTACATCAAGAATAACGGCATAGACCCTGCAAATATTAATTCTGTTAAGTACTGGCAGAATATGAAAGGGGAACAAAGATTCTCCGTAGTAACTAAAAGTGATAGAAATGCAGATGATATCAAAGAGGAAATTGAAGAGTTTGCAGCATCTTATAGTCCTACTACATATATAGGGATACACAGCTATCACAACAGTACTAAATCAAAATGGGGGCACATTGCTTATGAAATCTCACTTCCTGATATTCATTATGGGAAGTTAACAGACATGAGTGTAGAAGCAATGGAGACTCAGTTTTTAGAAACTATCCAAGATTTAATGGATAAAGCTCAGGGGTTGAATATACAAAAAATTATTCTCCCAATAGGGAATGACGGTATGAACTCTGAGGGTATGAGAATGGCAACTACTAAAGGAACTCCACAACAAGATACACTTCATTGGAGATCAACCTTTAGAGGTTACTGGCAGCTAATTGTTAAAGCTGTAGATTATTTAAAGCAGTATGCACCCGTACAAATTATTGTTGTACCGGGAAATCATGATTTCGAGAGAATGTTCTATGCAGGAGATGTTCTTGCAGGATGGTATAGAAATGATGATAACGTCACTGTAGATAATACTCCTGCCTCACGTAAGTATTTTGAGTATGGTAAAAATATGATTTTATATACTCATGGAGATAAAGAAAAATTTGCAGACCTACCACTAATAATGGCTACAGAACAGCCAGAGATGTTTGCTAGATGTCTATATAGAGAAGCTCATGTTGGGCATTTTCATAAAGAACAAGTAAACGAATTTAGAGGAGTAAAGGTAAGAGTTGTACCATCAATATGTGCTTCAGATGATTGGCATAAAATGATGGGTTACGAATCACTAAGAGCTGCACAAGGTTTTATTTATAACTACGACGAAGGATTAGATGGATATTTACAAAGTAACGTTAAATAAAGATGACTTTAGACGAAATTGCATACAACTTATTGAATTCATTTAGAGGTGGACGAAGCTCACAAGATGAGAACATTTCTATTGATCAAATCAAATTCAATATCAAACACTATCGTGCAGTGTTTATCAGAAGAGACTATGCTCGTAACGGCCTAGTAACTCGTCACTTAGAACAAGACTTAAGATGTGTAGAATTAGAGCAAGTAGATTTATCTAAATGTTGCAATATTGATATTGACTGTCCAGCCTATCGTAGTAAGAAACCTATCCCAAGAACTGTAAGATTTAACTTCGAAGAAGCTATTACTTATGTCGGAGATGTAACAGGTACAGGACGGATACAAATGATTAAGCCTTTTGAAGTAGCTTATATACCATATGATAAGTATACTAAGAATCAAACTAAGGCATATATGATTGAAGATTACTTATATGTACTTAACCCAAAAGGAGCTAAATATGTTAATGTAAGAGGAATATTCGAAGATCCTGAAAAAGTATCAGAGTTTATAGACTGTGGAGGACAGCCTTGTTATACAGGTAATTCAGAGTTTCCAATGCCTATGGATATGGTTCAAGGAGTAACTCAAGGAATGATGTCAGGAGAATTAAGATTATTAGCAGGAACTTTCTCAGATATTAGTACAGACCGTTTACAAGATATCGGAGGAAATATTCCACAAATTGCTCAACAAACTGGAGGAAACGAACAATAATTAATTAACTTTGTACTCATGGCAGCTTGGCAAAATAAAGCAGGTAAAAACCCAAAAGGTGGATTAAATGAAAAGGGGAGAAAATCTTACGAAAGAGATAACCCTGGATCTAACCTACAAGCCCCTCAACCAAAAGGTGGTAAAAGGAGAAACTCATTCTGCTCACGTATGTGTGGTATGAAGAGAAGACTTACATCAGCTAAAACAGCTAACGATCCTAACTCAAGGATTAATAAATCACTAAGAGTCTGGAACTGTGGCAGTTGTAGTAACTGGAGTTAATTGCTTTAATTTAAACTGAAATGACAAACTTTAACATTGATACAAATAAGTTGACTGAATACGGAGAATGGATAGGGCTAAATGTAATATGGGGAACTTTCTCATGGGCTATGCTTACCAACAGCATTAGTTGGATTATAGGAATAGTCGGTGGAGGTACCCTAATTTGGTTCAACATTGAAAGAGCTTTAAAAGCTAGAAAAGAAAGGCAACTTTTAAAAACAAAGGAAAATGAAGAAGAATAAAGAATCTTTTATTGAAGAAAGTAAAGAGTTAAAGTTTGGAGGTACCAAATCCAAAGTAAATCAAGCTGGCAACTATACAAAGCCAGGCATGAGAAAGTCTTTGTTTAACAGAATTAAAGCTGGTTCAAAAGGTGGAGATCCTGGGGAGTGGAGTGCTAGAAAAGCTCAACTTTTAGCCAAACAATATAAAGCTAACGGAGGAGGATATAAGTAATGGGATTAGCTAAATCACAGCAGAGTTTAAAGAATTGGACAGACCAGAAATGGATGACCTCTGGAACTCATGCAAATAAAAAACGTGGTTCTAGCAAAGAAGTTAAAGCTAATGGTAAAAAACGTTATTTACCAGAAGCAGCATGGGATTCATTAAGTTCAGGAGAGAAAGCGGCTACCAATGAAGCTAAAGCAAAAGGTAACAGCAAAGGAAAGCAATTTGTATCTCAGCCTAAAGGAATTAAAGAGAAAACTAAATCTTTCAGAAAATTTGGAGGAGCTAACAATAATAAATCAGAAATCATGAAATCAATGTATAAAAAAGGGGGTAAACCCTCTAAGAAAAAAGTAATGAAAGAGGCCAAAAAAGAAGGTGAATCTTTCATGGTAGAAAACAAAGAACTATCATTCGGAGCTCCACAAATGAAAATGGGTGGAGTGAAAAAGTACAAAAATGCTGGTTTTAAAACTAATGATCCTAAAAAAAAGCTGACAGCTGAAGAAGCTAAAAAGCTGACAGCTGAAGAAGCTTTAGCTGACCTGAGAAGCCGTGCAAAACTTATCGGTGAAGATGCAAAAAGACCCGGACCGCCAACTGCAGACAGTACAGACTATTTTAATAGAGATAAAGAATTATTCTACGATCTTGCTGCTACTAATGCTAAATTTGGAAATAAAAATGTCGCTGATGTATATATGAAGAAAGCAAGTAAAGCTGCTTCTGATAGTTTTAGACAACAGCTTAAAGGGAAAACAGGCTTTGATAAAAATGGGCATCCTATTAATAAAAAAACAGGTGGAGCCAAATCAATGGAGCCAGGTGGTGGTGGAAGATTTGCTGAGATGGTTTCAGGATTGAAGAAAGAAGGAAAGTCTGAAGATTCTGCTAAAGCTATTGCTGCTTCTATCGGTCGTAAGAAATATGGTAAATCTAAATTTCAAGCTATGGCTGCAGCAGGTAAGAAAAGAATGGGTGGAAAAAAGTGTTGATTGAATGCAAAC
>Ga0208147_1000130_pt1 | contig 30131 bp, 47 predicted proteins | sample DEB3_08_DNA_FD_184520 | JGI IMG/M metagenome (GOLD analysis project Ga0208147, IMG submission 184520) | Aqueous microbial communities from the Delaware River and Bay under freshwater to marine salinity gradient to study organic matter... | ecosystem: Environmental > Aquatic > Marine > Coastal ... | reverse complement strand
GTGCTGCTCGTGTCGACGTTCAAATCAACATCCCAGCGTCGCCAGTTTGGCCGACCATCTGCGTCCTTTGTGACACGATTGACCACCGCGTCATTGATCTTGCCGGTTGTGAACGAGTTCAGAATCAAATCCTGTTTCGCCGAATGATTCTGGCTCGACTCGTACAGCATCAGGACACGCATCCCCAACTTAGGCTTGTCAGGATCGACAGGATCTACAGGCGTAGGCGGTGGACGCGGCGCATCCTGGCACTTGACCATGATCGCTGTCAGCGTCAACGGTGCTTCTGTCGCGTGGGAAATCGACAGCTTCGCGCCGTTCCGCAGTACGCACACCAAATGGTCCGGGTACTCAGTCACGTCGTAATCGGTCGTTGGAGATTCGCTAGTGACGGACCATTTTCCGGCAGTTGTTGAAGCAACTTTGAATTGCCGTCCCGACTCGATTGGCTGCGTGATCTCCTTGCCGGTTGAATCGAGAACTTTCAACGATGCGGATGGAGTCGGCACCGGAACAGGCGGCGGCGGTTCGTGCTTCTTCGCTAGTTCGTCCAGCAGTTTCCTGATCTGTGCTTCCATGTCAGCGATGCGTTGCTGGTCTGGCGTCGGTGTTGGCACAGGATCTACTGGCGTCGGCTGCGGCTTCGGCGTGATCTGCTCATCCTGTTTCTTCTTATCCGCCGCAAGCTGATCGGACAGCTTTTTCACCTGATCTGCCAAGTCAATGACGACCGACATATCCGGCACTTTTTTATCGTTGGCAATCGTCTCGATTTTGTCCGCAATTGGCGTCAGCTTGTCCGTGATGGACTTGATCGACTCCGCGTTCTTCGGCGTGACCAGCCCGAACTGCTGACCGGCGATTACCGTCGCAATGAGGATTGACGATATCCGGCTGGTCCAGGTTGTCGCTGTGGCAACTGCCGATGGTTTTGGTGTTACTTCGCCTGTTGACAAGATTCGCCCCTTCTACTTCTTTTCGACTGGTCCGTTTTTGCGTGGATATCGATTATCCCAATCGACACCGTGCAGATTGAACATGAAGTCGTTGACTGCCGAGCGAACTTCCTCAATTGTTTCACCGTCCTGCCATGATTCGCGCGACATAGATCGGTAGGCTCTCGCGAGCAGCATCCTGCCTTGCCACTCGCTCTCGCACATGAGTTCTGGTTTCGTTGCTGTCGTCGTCGTGTCTGTGCTCACTCGTTATTCCTCGCTTTTATCTGTTTGCGTAATCGACTCGTGCATCACACCACTTAACGACCCGGTCACGCACATCCTGCCAGTCGGATTGTCGAAACTTGTGCAGCGTCCTTACATCCGTAATGTCATCACTCAAAAACGTTTTGCAATGCAGTTCAATTCCAGTCGCAATGGGACGCCCCGATTCCGATTCGTGCTCCATGCACTCCGCGATTAGGCTTTCCCCACACTCTGGACATTTCGCGATTGCATCCGGAACGTACAACCCTCGATGCTCACGAATGCTTCCGATTCCGATCCACAGTGGCGGCTCATTTTTCATTTTGCGAGTATCTTGCGACCCGCATTTTTTGCAGCAGACTTCGGGAGCGATATTGTCCGCGTGACGGTTTATCGCACCGCAATCATGGCACCTTCGGAAATGCTTACGCGACTCTAGCTCCAATCGCTCGATTGATTGGTTGTCATTGAATTCTCGATACATCTCATTCGTGTTGATTGGCTTCACCATTTATCGTCCCGCCGCCTCCAGTTCGTAGTCTGAGTACCCGATCTGCGTCGTGTCTGTGTCGAGCATCACCCCGTAATACGTCCCATCGTCACCGCCGATATATCTGATCGTCCCGTAGCATCCGCGTGCTGATCCAAACTTTACGCGAACCCGATCCCACAACGCGAACCGACCTTTTTTAACTGGAGTAGCGTTCATTTCCGCTTACCGATCGTCACAGACCACTTGATACCAACGGCATCGCACACCGCCGCAAAATTTTGCACCGAGATGTGCCGCTTGTAATTCAGCCAGTCCGACATAAAACTGACCGACAGACCTGCGTTTTTCGCGACACACGATTGAGTCAACCTGCCCGCGTCTCTTTCGGAAATAATGTATCCGCGAACAATATTTTCTGGGTCAGACTTACTCACTCGAAATCCCTCCGGTACTGCGTCATTGAATGCCCCTCGGTCAGCGCGTCCAACTGCACATCCTGCCGCGTGAAATGCTGCCACATCGACGCATGGCAGTACCCTAGTGACGTTGGCGGCATGTCTGGAACTGGATCACCTCGACGGATGAACTGAAGAATGCTCAGTATTCCAAGCGTACGAACAAACGTCTCATCGCCAATTCTTGGACACCCAAACGTCGTAACCGTCATCATGTCCGCTGGTATCGCTTGACCAAGTAACCGCTGTGCCGTGATGACAGCCAATGCACCGCCGAGCGAATGCCCGACCAGGTGAATATGCTTCGGTTTGGTAGCATTCAGAAAGTACAGCACATCTTGCAGCACGCCACGCGCCGCGTTCACGAATCCCTTGTGACTCATGCCCAAGCCGCATTCGACCATCTCGACGCGGAAATTCGTGTGCAGCCAATCATCGAGCGAATCCGTGCCCCTGAATGCGATCACCGCCACGTCACCCACCGTGCAGCAATAGCCGTTCGTGCCGTGGTGGTCGATCCAGAATTCATGGTCGATGTCGTCACGGAATTTCGCGTGGCCGTCCGTATAAGCATGCTCCGCGAATCTTGCGAGGTCGAGTGGTGTCATTCTGGTTGCGCAACCTCTTTCCATCGCGTCGGGTGGACAGCATTGCTACGCCGCTTCGACCCGTTTCGCTTGTACCACGATTTTTCAATTGCCCACCAGAACCCGATACAGTCTCGATCTCCATCATCACCGAAATTCAGAATGACTGATCGGCATGTATCTGGTGGAGTCGCCGCACTTCGATAGTCGTTCATCACTCACCCCTCACTCGCCATTACCAACCCGAGATTCGACCCGTGCTTACTGCCCTCGCGAAACATATTTACCGCAATCGCGCCAGCCTGCTGGCGAGTCAACTCCTGACCCTGTTTCGACGCCTCAACTCGAATCTGACGCCGCAAACGAGCAACGCCGACGTGCGAGTACGTCCCATCCGCGTTCGTATGTGCCGCAACAAATTGTTCTGGTGTTTCTGGACCGGCACAAGCTGACAGCACCGAGATAGCCGCCTCGATGATCGGAATCAGTTCGAGGATGCCTAGTCCCACCGCTGGTGATGATGCCGCCGCGATGGCGTTGATTGATTCGGTGCGTGTTGTGTTTGGCATTGCCGACAGTCTCGTTAGAGCAATTGATGTTTGCAAGGAGGCAAGCCGACACGCTAAAAACATTGGACGCGCATCGGACATGCCGATACCAAACATACCCGCTCGATTCAAAACGTCCAGATTCGTTCAGCGAGATTCTGCGGTCGCGTCGATTTCAATCGTCATAGATATTTTCACTCGACGTTTTTTGCATGGTCCAGCGTCAGCAAACAATGGAAACTCCCACCCTGCACGATTGATTTCCGTTGTCCATCCGAACGCACCACAGATCCTGCACACTCTTCGCCGTCGCGTCTCCTTGCCAGCGTGAACCACCTTGCGAGTCGAGCAAAACCCGTTGCATCCCGGACGCGGGCATTTGTGGCCTTTTTTGTCGCTCGTTCGTGACATTGGACGCCCCTCAAAACAAACCTCGCTGAACTTCCTTCACCGGCGGCACTGCGTCGACAATGCCGAGTTTCTTTTTCCCTGCCGCTGTTAAATGCAACCAGCCCATTAACGCTGACGGCTCATTCGTTCCCGGCTCGAACAGCAGCCCGTCGTTTATCCACTGCTGCACGCGCCCGACTGCCAGCTTGTTTCGCTGGTACGATTTGTCGTGAACACCAGGACACAGGCCGTTTTCGAAGTCGCGCAGTTCGATCATTCGTGAACATCCTCGACAATTCCACGCCGCGCTGTGTATCGATACGACTCCACCTCAACGACAATATCGAGAGGCTTTCCACACTTCGGACAATTGGTATCGAACCCATCTTCGTCCCAGTTTTCATCGACACTAAGTTGGCGGTCGATATCGCTTTTGCACCACGGACATCGTGCATCACTCATCTGACTACTCCCACAAAACCGGCACTGTGTCGCGCCGTAGGTTATTGATTCGATTCCAAGGATGTTCGCAATCTCCTGCTGTGGACCAACCCACCCAGCAGGCTTGAGAATTTTGTTGCCGCACTCGCTGACAATCGGCTTGCCATCTGGTCCGAGTTTTGCCATGTTCGACCGATGGATTGCAGCGAACACACGATCCATGTCGATACCGCACACCAACGCTTCACCGAGCAGCACATAGATTCTGTCACCGATGGCATCAGCGAACTCGACCAGATCGCGTTCAGCCAGTGCTTTTTTGTGTTCGCGTTCTTCCTCGGCGTTGAACCGTTCGCGAAAGTCCATCAAGTCGTCGGATGCGAAACCAGCCTTGTCAGCGACTGGATGCCCGAACGCCAAATGGAATTCTTTCACCATCTCGAAATAACTCTTCATTCGCTCGCCTCCGTTTGCTCGATTGAAACTTCCACACGCGCCAACTCATCTGGACGCCCCGTAAACTTGCGCACCGTCAATTCCACGACCTGTGAGTCATCCTTGAACGCTACGCCGTTGAGAGCGTCTAAGACAGACTTCGCCACGTTGTCGCAATCCGGCTTGCTCGTGTGTGCCAGACGTGGATTGTCTCCTCGTTTTCGTGTCTTGCTGGCAGGCCGTTGAAATATCGCCGTGATCGTGCATTTCACTGGACCGTCAAGCCTGCCGTAGTCCGATGATGTCCACGCACGCTTAACGTCGTTTTTGAATCCGTGGATTGGATGATCTCCCGGCAGGTAATTAACGCCGTGACCGCCACGAACTGCGACACGTTGGCGCGGCTGACCGAGTGGTTTTCCGTAGACTGTGATGTTCACGTCGCCGCTCCTTTCGCAGTCATTTCCGACCACTTCGCGTTGAATCGGGATTGCAAAAGATCGACGATTTCTGCTTCCGATGCAGCACGGCAAACCTCCACGCCACGTTCGCAGCCGATCCACGTATCCGCAAAAATTCGCGATTTCCAATACTGGAGATTAGTCCCATCACAGAACATCACGTCGTCAACACCTTTGGCAAACACCAGCGTCATCGGCCTCGGCACAGACGCGCGAATGTCAGCGAACAATTTCGCCACGCGCTCACGTTTGTCGTCAACCAGGTCTTGCAGTTCGTCGATTAGTTCCATAAGCGACTGCTTATCCGAAATGTCCCGCATCATCAAAAATGCTCCTATAGAGAGAAAGGGGGGGTTTAGGGGTGTAAAAGAGAGTGAAAGAGAGAGAGAGAGAGATTGATGATGGTATAGTAACTCTTTTTACTGTAAGACTTTAACATCGTTTTTCCTTCGTCAACGTCAATTTGACGTTGGATCGCCTGCATCAAACAACGTCAATTGACGCGGAACACGGTCAAGGCTGATCCGCCTGTCTCCAACGCTGGCACAATTTCTTTCACGACGTATCCGCCTTCCAGTAATTCATCCAAAATCTCTGCCCTCGATCTCCTGTTTCGTATCCATTGCGTCTTGCGAGTTAATTGATTCAAAGTGACCTGCTTGGAACGCCTGATGATCTCCAGAACACGTTTCTTTTCGCTGTCCGATTCGTTTGCGGCAACGTGCGTAAACACTCGACGAATCAATAGCCTGGTACACCAGTTGGCCAGCCTGACGGCTGCGATTGCGTCTTCGAGAGTTACCGCAATCCCAAATGGCCCCCGACTGGCCGCAAATATCAGCGACAACCGTTTTGCCAGTGCGGACGCACGACTCCAGATTGCCTTGTGGTCGTCTGGCTCATCCTGCAATCTGTCCTCGATTCCGTCAGAGTGAGACTTGATCCTGTCTGTCGCCGCCGAGTCCATGTGGATGGTCACAGCTTGCGGGAATTGGTCACCGAGGTTCCCGGATGGAGGAACGAACTTGTTCCAGTCCTTCAGAATGTCGATTACAGATCCAGGCGTTTCCTTCGTCTCAACGTCCCGCAGACGCGGATAATTGCGGTCGGCCTCAATGACCATCATTCGTGCAAGGAACCCATCAACAGCGTCAGACGCTGCCACAGAAGCCCAAAAACCGTCGCTGGTCGAAGTCCCGTAAATGCACAGATGCGGATGGCAAATCGTCTTGGACTTACGCTTGTCAGCGTATCCTTTCGGTGTCCATGCTGGGTTCTCGGCCTGTCCGGTCAGTTCCAGGAACCGCGTGAATATGTTTTTTAAGTGCGTCGAGTTATTCCCGGCATTCTTCAACGTCGAAAAGTACCGGCTGACCTCATCAATCTGAATCAATTTGGCAGGATGCTCGCTTAGTTCCTCGATCAGTGCCGCATCACTCGCAGGGTTCTCGCTGCCGAGGTAATTCATCATGCCAGCCTGCATGATTGCTATTACGTTATTGTTTCGCGGTTTCTCTTTTCCGCTGCCGGACGGTGCGAGTCCGACACAATAGACGTTTGTTCGCATCCCGGACTTCGTTTGAATCTTTCGGCCTGTCACCGCTCCCATCAGTGCAATGCTCGCAGCCAGCGACAATTCCGGTCTTGGTCGTGGTGCGTATTCGCGGTGATAGGCAATCATGTCTCCAATCAGACCAGGAATCTGATAGAAAATATCGGTCATGGCATCAGGGTTGACTGGCTCTGGCTTTTGCGGTTTTGGTTCATTGCTTCCCATTGCCATGATCCCCGCTATCGCCGCATCGTCGACCTGTTCCGCATCAATCCAAAATGGATCAAGTGCAGATCGGAACTCTGCCCACGAGTCGATTCCGCAAGACGTGTGCAGGCAGCGAGCCTGCCAGCCGCCTTTTGGACCCGTCCAGACCATGCAGTCCTTTTCACCGTTCTTGCTTGTATGGCTCGATTCCCTTGGACACCGCACAAAATAGCCAGAACAACCGTCCTTGGTTTCTCCGTCGCCCAGGATCTCCGCACCGTGGTCGTTCAGAGTTTGGCGAAGATCCGTAACAGCGGTTGATGTCCATGTGCTTTTCTCGTTTGCCTGTGGCTTCTGCTTTTTTGGTTCCAGTCCAAGCATTGAAAAACATCGCATCGACAGCAGTCGGCACGCCTCAACGATTTCCGCTGCGTCAACCGTCGCTGGTTCGCCTTCCAGATTGTCGTAAACATCGCCGCTCGGATGGATTGACGGACCAACGACGACCTGCTGACCGTCACCGAGGATCTCAATCATCTTCTGCTTGCATTCGCTGGTGAACGCGACTTTTCTGAACGTGCCTTGGACGCGATAAAACCAGTGCGTTTTTCCGCCATTGGCTCGCCCTGCGATCAGTCCAGTCTGTGGCAGGTATTCCGCAGCCAGTTCCACCGCAACCGGATGGTCGAGATCAACGCAGATCAATCCGTTTCCAAGAATGATTCCAATGTTTGAATTCTCTTGGAACCATCCATCAGGCGAATCAATTTTCAGCTTTTGCCATCCGTCCAAGACCGGCCCTTTCTGGCGAGGCGGGATGGGGACGACTGGGAAACCGCGTTCGATGTATTTTCGGGCGGATCTTAGAATGCTCAAAATGGAATCTCCACATCATCCCAATCACCCACCGACACAGGATCTGCTTCACGCCACTCTGTTGGCTTCTCGTCCAGTTCGTATTCAACGATCCGCAGGAATTTGCCATCAGGCTTCGTGCTGATCGACGTTGGTGTTGCGACAGCACCGCGATTGAAAAGACTGATCGCATCGTCGATACCGTCAATCTCTGCGTTGCTGCGTTCCTGCCACCATTTGCGGGCCTTTGTTCGTGCGAATCCGTCATGCTCCAGGCAGACCCATTCGCTGATTCGCTTCTCAGTCAGGTTCCCCGCCGCTTCCGTAGCAGGCTGGCAGACATAATCTACGCGCAGCGTATCTGGATCGTCTGGCGTGCCTCCTTTTTTCCTGTGCCGAGACATTCGGACTTCCTCGACGATCCAGCGTGTTGGCTTTATGTCCGCTGCCAGAATCGCGTCTTCGCCTGCTGTCCCTTCGTGCCGTGCGAGTTCGCGAGGAGGGAACACAAAACCGCAACTGCATTCTCTGGCCGATAGAGCACATGGTTCCTCGCAGTTTGGGCAAGTCTTGGTTGGCGCGTCACCGTTGCCGCCTTTTCCTTTTGACTGGCTTCCGTAATCTGGTGCGTCAATCGGTCCATGCCGCTTGACGTTCGATCCAAAGTCGAGAATCAGGCAGTCAGTTTTATTCGGACTTGTGCGAAGACCTCGACCACAGATTTGTGCAAATAGTCCAGGCGATGCCGTGGCACGCAGAACCGCAATTGCGTCGATGTTTGGTGCATCGAAGCCAGTCGTAAGTACGTCACAGTTGCAAAGCCGCTTCAGGTCGCCAGATTTGAACCGCGACAATAACGATGCACGTTCTAGAGGTATGGTTTCGCCTGTGACCAGTCCGCATTCTTCGCCGGTCAGTTCTGCGATCTTTTCAGCGACTGATTGAGCGTGCTGAACTCCGGCACAGAATATCAGCGTTGACTTGCGGCCCAGCGTCTTGGCGATGACCTCGATACAGGCAGTGCGGATCTTAGCGTCATCGCTGAACAGTGCTGCCATTTCGCCACTGACGAATTCACCGGCCCGAATGTGCAGGCCGCTTGTATCAACACTGGCATCTGCCGCCCTTGTGGTCAGGTTGCAAAGGTATCCTTCTCCGATCAGTTTTCCGATTGGTGCGGAATAGCAGATCCGCTGGAACAGTGCATCAGGTCGGCACAGCTTGCCGTCACCTGTTCGGAATGGTGTTGCCGTTAGTCCAACTAAACGACACCGTGGATTAAGTTCTCGAAGTTTTGTCAGAAATGTCTGATACATTCCTTCGCCGTCACTCGGAACAAGATGGACCTCATCAATCAAAACCAGTTGTCGCGATCCGAATTCATGAGCTTTGTTGTACACAGACTGGATGCCACCCAAAACGACATCGTGGTCCGTGTCGCGTGAATTAAGACCAGCCGAATAGATTCCGATGTCGAGTTTAGGCATTAGCGCCAAAATCTTTTCGGCGTTCTGTTCCAGCAATTCTCTGCGATGTGCCAGCACAATCACACGACCGTTAAACCGTTCGACAGCATCACGGCAAAGCATGGCGATGCAGAGCGATTTACCAGCACCTGTTGGCAGTACGATGACAGGAGATCCAGACTGAGAGCATAAATGCGCCCAGGCTGAATCGACCGCTTCTGTTTGATACCAGCGAGGATTCATAGTCGTTTGTTTCCATCCTCAAACAATTGCCCTCTTCCGTCGTTGATGTTCAATAACTTACAAGCCATGTCTAAGTCATTTGTGAAATACTCCACATCGCTAAGCCCGGATTGCTTCATGAGCGAAGCCAGCGGCGTTTCAAGAAAAACACGATACTTAGGCTGAACAATTTCAGGAGACATGACAGCGATCTGTGACTCTGCCAGTTCCTTCCAGTGCTTCAATTCACGCTCAAGTTCGATAATTCGCGGATCGTCGAACGGGTTTTGCGTCATAGTCCGTTATTCTTCTTCGCAATCAGTTCGTCGATCATTGCAACGCACTTAACGTAGCCTGCAATGTCAATTAAATTATCAACCTTGGGTGTCTCGATTTCGCGAGCCAGCTTCAGTGCGATCATCATCAGCGCGACTTCTCTTGGAAGAATTGGACGCTTCAGTATCTGCTCAAGCTGGATCGACCAAAACGCAGCGATCCGCGTATGGTTGGTATAGGGATGTCCGTAGTCACGACTCCTATTTTCTCCAGCAATCTGGTCAGCTTCCTGCAAAATCGTGCTCATTCATCGAATCCTTAAATGTGTTCCGCGAACCAATTCACAACCAGGCACATCGTCACCGTTTTTCAGGATCTCTCGAATCCTTGCGACATCAACAGACCGCTGGACAGGCTTGTCAAAGTCGTGCGGTACTGCGTCCAGATTGACGACGCGAACGCTTGGCGGGCTGGCCTGAATGGCCACCGTGAACAGGTCGTCAACTTTGCGTTTCGTCTCGCCGAGTTCTTCCAGATTCCACTTGGCATAGGCTTTCAGCCTGTCGATATGCCGTTCGGCTGCTTGACGCTTTTTTGTGATCCTGTCGGCCTCTGCTTTGGCCGCAAGCTCGACCGCTTCAAGTTCGCGAATAACTCGGCAGATGCCGGACAGCTTCGAGTCGATATCGCCTTCCAGTGATTTCAGCATTGCCGCAAACGACTGGTCGATCTGTCCATCGTCTGATTCTTCGAATGCCAGATCAGCGATCTGGTTGTATCGTTCGGTCAGTTCGTAAAGTCGCATTGTTTCCCCCGCGAAAAACCCGGTGGGAGATTCCACCGGGACAGATAGAAAAAGATCACCACGGAGTGGCGACAGCCGACAGTGGCTTAGACTGCTCAACCGCTGGTCCCGCGTTGCGAGACTTGTATCCAACGATGCGATTCTCGTCCTCGTCCGTCTGGTTGTTCTTTTTAATCGCAACCGACAGCTTCAAAGGCTTGTTGTGCAACTCGCTGGAATCCTTTGGTGTCGGAACACCGATTGCGCGGCAGATCGCAGACAGGTCACCTTTCGCGATCTGCACAGCCTTATCGTTCTTGTTCCACAGGTTGAGATTTGCCCACAACTTTCGGTTCTGGTACTCACCCGACAACACCTGGAATTCAAACGACAGATAATGTCCGTCCCCAGCCTTCGTTGCCTTGCGTTCGCTGCTCACGATCACAGCGTCATATTCTCCGCGTGGCATCAGCCCAAACCCTGCATTCGGTTCAACAGCATTAGCGTCAAACCCGTTCAAATCAGCCATTTCCTAGTTCCTTCGTTCGTGCGTTCCGAATATGAAAAAGCATCACGTTGATGCAGATTCCCATTTTTTACTGGACCCGTTGACAACGATTCCGTCGATGTCGTTCTTTGGTCGTTCGCCGATATAGCTGCTGTATGCTGCGAATGTCGCCGGAATCTCGGTTGGCATCTGCAATCGGTTTTTGGCGACAACTGCCGCCGTGTCCGATGTGATCAGGATGCGTTCTGCGTCAGCAATCGCGATCTTTCGTTCGCGGTTGAATCCGAGGTCTTCCGACCGTGTGAACGTCTTGCGACTCAAGAACAGAACCTCATCGCAAAATTCGAGCAGCATGGATTGCACTCGCTCGTGCAGGTCCGGCTCAATGCGGTCGTAGCTGTCACCGCCTGGTGGAGAGTGCTTCACCGACTTCGCGTGACAGATCAGGATCGTGGCGATACCTCGCTTGTTGAGTGCTCGATAACCACTGACAAGATGGTTAAAACACTCGGCAGCAAACTTGTATCCCTTGCCGTATCCAATTCCTTCAATCGACTTTTCGCCGTTGGCCTGTGCGACGTGCTGCCAGACAAGAGTCTCCAGCCAGTCGATTGAATCTGTGATCGCTGTTTTGAACTCGTGATCCGCTGTCACCAGCCACGAAAGAGCAGCCTGATAGGAAGCGTAATCCAGAACGCGATCAGTCCTGGCAACGTCGATATCGTCGCTTCCGCCTTCAACGTCGATGATCACAGGATTCGGGAACGTCGCTGCCAGCGTCGTTTTTCCAGATCCATGCTCGCCATACAGCAGTACGTTTCTCGGTCTTGCTTTTTTGCCTGTTGTAATCTTCATTATTTCCCCCTATTCCGGTTTCCTAAATGCCTGGTTGATCTGCTGCTGGCCCTCTGCTTTCAATGCTGCGTAGTGGTTCCAGTACACCGGAAACGCACCTTTGAGCACGGCAAAATTAGCTTCGTCAGCCAGCAACATTGCATGCGCCAACGCCTTCAAAAACGATCCGCCGTAGACTTTCATGTAGCCGACGATTTCCATATCTCGCTGATTCATCCCATGCCCCCTGTTATCGGTTCAATGTCCGGCCCATCCACCCAGCGATGAAACCTCTCAATAGCACACTGGTCATCTTCCTCAGTCCGGCTCGTTGCGATGTGCCCTTCGACCTTGATGAATGACATGCCGATTGACTCAATCTTTCGCCAACTCGCGCGCATCCACTTTTCACGCTCATCACGGCTCATCGCTCGCAGTTTGAGTTGCGTCATGCGTTCAATCCTCATACCTGTGATTCTTCCGTTTGCTGTCGATCCCAGTTGCCAATCCTGTTGCAATCGGATTCGGGTTGATCTGACCGAGACTGCCGCAATCCAGCGTGCGGTCGTATCCGAGTTCGATCTGTGGCCGATCCAGCAATTCGGTACGCACGATCCTGATGCCGGGCGCTTCGATGCCAATTCGCACCTGGTTGCAACTGCGAACCTCCAGAACGCGAATAACGATTCCGAGGTCCGGCAGCGTTATTGATGATTCATCGCCGATTCCTGGTTGACGGGTCAAAACGAGCATTTTTCGAGTCCTTTCGAGTTAGTTAAAATTCCACTGTTCCGCCATTGCCGCTGCCACGCCGATATACGTTCGGCTTCTCTCTCTCTCTCTCTCTGGTCCAGGCGGCATCTTGTGAATGCGAGCCTCGCGACCTTCGACGATGTTTGTCGGGGTCAGCTTCGGAAGATTCTTCAACCAAAGGCATGTTGCCTTCGTTTCACCGTGACCAAACTGCCACGGCTGAATAATCTGGTCTGGCTTTCGATACCTGCTAGACATGATGCACACTGGGTTTTCAACTGCGATTCGTGGCACATTCGCATTTATCATCTGCATGAAGAATTCGATTGCCGACTGTTGTCGCCCGTCGGCACGTTTCGCCGCGAAGTGTTTGGCACCGCTGACTGATAGATGCGTACAAGGAGGATGAGCGATCATCAGATCCCACCCGTCATTGAAAACCGACAACACATCACATCGCATGTGATTGCCTGGCCGTTCTGTCTCACGAATATCACACGACCATGCGTCATGCCCAAGAGCCACAAACGCATCCCGCACAATTCCGCTGAATTCACAGGCGACCAGAACTCTCACAATTCACCCCCTAGTTAAAACCACTCAGCCCAAACGACGGATTCTTGGAAAATCGGCAACGCTGGTTCCATTTAATTTGAAACGTGGTTGCTGTCGTTCTCGCATGGCGACACACCGCGCGAGGCTGGGCTGGGTGGTTTTTTCACGAGTTGCAATTCGTAGCCCAGGTAGTCTGCCAGTGCCGCGACGTTGTTGATTGAGCCGCCTGTTTTCAGCATGCGTTCACAGAATGTCTTCAGCGACTTCGGCGACATCTCGCAGTGATATGCGATCTCTGGCAATGGCACTCCTGTTGCGTGCAGTCTTTTGATAATTAGGCTGGTCAGCAGGTCAACGTTTTCTTGCGGTGTCATCTGGTAAACCTCCCCTCTCGGTATGCTTTCAGTTGAGCGTCCGTTGGCCTGTCGAGTCCTTCGAACGCTATCTGCCTAATGTGTGCGAATGGTTCGCCGTCGATTGTTTTGTGTTTGGCAAGTTCAGCGTCTGCTTGATCGAGGACGCGAATCAGCCATGTAATTAGTGCTCGTTCGCGATCTGTCATCGCATCACCCGCACTTGCCTGATGTGTGGCTCGACTCGGTGATCTGAACGCCAATCGTCATCCGTGACCTTGCGTGAGTAATGACCAGGTCCGACGATTCGACGTGGCGGGAAACAGACTGAGCAGCGAGTATTGCTGACCCAGAACCATTCGACGCCTTTGTCCGTGTCGTTGACGCAATTGCACTTTTCGCACTGTTGGTCGTAACTTTTTGGCATGTCGATTCCTTTCACTGTTCGAACCATTCTGAATAGCACCACGCTGCGATGCCGCACGCGACAACGATTGAGAGATACGTCATCGCGATTCTCGGCAGATGATTACCAACCACGCCAAGCATCCAGCGATGCCACCGAAGTAAGCCGACCACAACAGCCAGCCTGCGATTGAGTCGATTAACATTCGTGCTTCTGTTGTCACTGCTGCCTCGCTTTCAGCATTTCGTCGGCGTAGCCATACGCGGCAGATGCAACACCAGCAGGTCCACAATTTTCGATGTAGTTTCCGGTCGCCGGATTGCAGTACGAATACGACAGCAGTCCGTTGAGAGCCTTTGCCGCGAAGTAGTCACGCAGCGAGAGACCGCCAGCTTGATATGGCAGGACATTTCCTTGACCGTCGTACTCATACGTTGCTGTTGGAAACGCGGGTCCACCTTGAGCACTTGCAGGGAAAAACAGTTCGCCGCCGATTTCCGCCTGTTTTGCCTGTGCCGATGCAAGATCGTCGTAGGCGTGAACACCGTCACAATATTTAAGAAGAACAGTCATGTTGGCGGACCTTCGGCTATAGGGTGGTTGTTGGGTTGTTCAAAATGGGGCGTCAATGCCCCGGTCGCATCCGTGCTGGCAGTCCGTGCCGGTTCAGTTTGCAATCACCATGTCTTGATTGGCTGGTGATGCTTTGCTCGATAGCACTGGATTGACTTGAGTGCCTGTTTGCAGATGCGTCAAAAGAATCCCTGCGATCTTTGCCATTCTCTCAAAGATCGTTTTACAGTCCGTGAGATCCCACAGGGTTCTTTGCGGCCCCTCGTCAGTTGCAAACCATGTCGCCGCCGCATAAACCGCATGAACAGTCAGGACCGCAGGGTTGTTGATATTGCGAGCAAGTTCGGGAATGTCGCGATTCAAATACAGAACCGGATTATTGAACGAACAGGCTGGACCATCTGGTCCCTGTTCTTGCCACCCGATTTTGATTTTGTGGAACTTAGACAGTGTTGTTCCAATTGACGAAAATGTCTTGCCTGATTGGATGACCTCTGCTCTCTTGTGCTTGCCGCCTTTTCCAGTTGGCTTCGCGGAATCATTGGCGACCGAACGAGGCTTTCGCTTCGCTTTTGCATCCTTTTCAGGGTTGTCCGCAGCAATGGCGTTGATTGCAGAGTTAATTGCATTCGCCACTCCATCGAACAAAACGTCCTGGCCTTCTTCCGCCGCTATGGCGATTGTTGCTGAACATGCCTTCGCAATAGCCGATTCAAGGTTTGCTGTGTCGGAAGACAGGGATGTCTTGTTCTTCGTCAGCGACCATTCCCTGCCAAGTGAAAGCCATCCACATAACCGAGGCGTTGGCTTATCGCCCAAACCAAGACGAGCACCGCTTTCTATCACTCGATATCCGTAGCTGATCGTGATTCCGCTCTGTCGCACTGGATGCCCGGATGGTATCAACCCCATCGTGATTTTTGCCGTCTTTCCGTCAACATTGAGATCAGCATCGACGCGATGCTCCAATGCCGGGATATCGAACTGCGGAACGGTTCGTGGCGGTTTATTCGCTGCAAACTGCAAGACGATCTGCTTGCCAGATTGAATTGCCGGACTGTAAATTTCACTCAACTTCTGAATCAGTTTTTCGTGATCGCCAATTCGCTCCATCCTGGTTCCGTCGAGAATGATTCGCGTTCCGTTGCGATCCGATGTTGGCTCTGTTGTTGGGTCGTCAATGTCCCATGCCTGCTGTTTTGAGAGGTGAATCCAATTCAATCCGATGACGCTTGCCATTCCCTTGTGGACAGATCGAACAATCACCGCATCCGCCGCTGAGATCATTGCATCCTTCGCGCCGATACCATACTGACCAAGTTCGGTGCCGCTGTGATCCTGTCTTGCACCGAGCGTCACCATTCCGAGCACGTCGGCACAACCGTCGCCATCATCAATGATTTCCAGCCGCTTTTTGTTGAACGAGATTCGAATCTGCGTTGCTGATGCGTCAAAAGCGTTGTCGATGAACTCGCCGAGAATCGTTGACCATGAAAGGTTTTGATTTCGGACGGAGTTAATCATCTGTGGACAGGGAGCAATGTTTGCCATCGTTCAAACCTCGTTTGCACATTGACGGAAGAATTGAGCAATAATTTTGCGATCCGATTCGGTGACCCAGTTGTCATGAAGTTTTGCGATCAACTGACGCAACCGAGTGATGTCGTCGAACACCTCCCAGGTCTTTGGTGGCGATGTCTGTTCGACTTCTTGCTCTGGTTCGTGCTCTGGCTCATGCTTGGTGGGCTTGGATGTTTCCGTGGCGACTGCCGCATCCGTCTTAAGCTTCGGCTTCGGTGGATCAACCTTGATAGTTGCCGTCTTGCCTGTGGATGTCGTGAACTTACGTTCCGAAACTCCGTGTGAATCACACAGAGTTTGCCTGACATGACCAACCAGTTGATTTCCAACTCCGCACTTTTCGGCGATTGACCTGTCGGACCACTGTGACCACTCAGGATCGTTGAGCATCGTCATCACGGAATGACGCTTATCCTCGTTCGTCCTGCGAAGTCCGTGACGATCATTGCATCCGAGCGAGAACAGGATTGCGTCACGCACCGTCCCGTTATGGATCGTTGCAGGGAGTTCTGGAACATGGGCATCGCGTGCTGCGTGATATCTGTGAAACCCATCGGCGAGCCAGTATTCCTTGCCGTCGAAGAACACGTCGATTGGCGGGAAGTTCGCACCAAGTTCGAACGACGTTGAATAGTCGTTGACGACTTCCATGTCGATCTTCGCTCGTGGCTGCGTTCCGCCGTCAATGCGGATTTTGTCTAGTTCGATGTCAATTATTTTTGCCACAGATATCACCTTGCTGTGCGTTGCGTGATTTGACTTTCCTCATCCGTGAGCGATACTTATTTCGCCGCCAGTTCTGCTGGCACGCAACTTTTCAGGAAGTCGTGATAGTCGGACCCCAAGATCATCACGCGATTTTCGCCGCACTTACGGGCGATCAATCCGCGACGACGCATTTCAAGAATGCCGTGTCGCGTGGTCCCAATTCTCTCAGCGAAAGCCTCGATTGAAAAAATCTCATCGGCACGTACAACGCCCATAGCGTTCTTTGCTCGATGGTTGCCAAGTTTGCTCCGAGTTGCGGTCGCCTTTTGGCGTGCTCGCTCTTGTTTTTCCGTTGCCATTTTTGACTCCTCGCGTTTGCGGCGTTTGCGTTGCGTGGAGAAAAATATCGACTGAGTTGGATTCTGTAAAGCACTGAAATAACAGTTTCGCACAGAATTTTCCTGAAGCGGAACACGCAACGGACAAAACACGTTGCCGGAGATACCTTTACGTTCTGTCAGAAATTTTCTGTGAGTGCGTGTTTTTTCTGTGGAATGCACAAAATGGGGCAGATCTTTTACAAAATCACCGTCGACCAGATTGAGAAAACAATAGAAGCTCTCACTGGTGCAATCGCAGGCATGTCAGAAGCGATGGGGAAAATGCAGGACGCAGGCATGGGAGAAGCGTATTTCCCATGGACGGAACGTCAATGGCAGGCACAAGATGTGATTGTCACGCTTGGTGATGAATGCAAGACGAAAATACAATCGCAGGTCAATGCGTTCAGACAGGGGAGGCCATCTGAATACGAGCGAATCAAGGCTCGTTCAAAAAGAATTGTCGCGGCCCGCAACGCGAAACTGACCGAACCTGCCGTGAAAAAACCTCGTGGTCGACCCCGCAAAGGTACAGCATGAGCGAGCGAATCAGCGTGTACGTTGTTGACCTTTCGACAGCTTCGAATCCTCGTAGATTCCTCTATTTTCAATGGGTCGATCCGACGACCGGCAAGCGAAAAACGCAGTCGTCCAAGTGCAAAACTCGCCGGGAGGCTGAACGGTCTGCAAAAGCATTTGAGGATCGGCTGAACGCAAAACTACCAACTGGCGACGGTTCGATCAGATGGGAAGATTTTGTCACGGTCTACACCGAGGAACATCTGTTGAGCCTGGACGTGTCGAGCCAACGCCGCGTCCTTTCCGCGTTCTCGATGATTTCCAAAATCATTTCGCCAGACCACCTGTCCAGCATCACTACCGCCGCTTTATCGAAATACGCTCAAACTTTGCGCGGAGATCCGTGGAATCGCTCGGAAACAACGATTCAACTGCATTTGTCGAAACTATCGACGGCGTTGAGATGGGGCGTCGAACGTGGATACCTTGCCACAGTTCCAGCGATGCCCAGGATCGCACGGTCGAAGGGAACTAAGGCGAAAGGTCGCCCAATCACCGACAGGGAGTTCCTGACGCTGCTGCGTGCTGTTTCTCAAGTCGTTGGTCGCGTTGCCGCCAGATCATGGCGTCGACTGTTGGTCGGCCTTTGGTTGTCCGGCCTGCGACTGGATGAAGCCCTGCACCTCACATGGAAAGTTGAAGACTCCCACGAAGCGGATCTGTGGATTGACCTGTCCGGGAAATATCCGCTGCTGGGAATTGCTGCCGAGTCCGAAAAGGGTCGCCAAGATCGGCTTTTGCCACTCACTCCTGATTTTGGAAAATGGTTGTGTAAGACTCCACAACACATGAGAACCGGCCCGGTATTCCCCTTGGTCAAACACCGCCACAAGGGCGTGATTCGCCTCGATCACGTTTCCAAGACGATCAGCCAAATAGGGGAAGCGTCCGGCGTTGTAGTCAATTCGACCGGCAAATTCTGCAGCGCCCACGATTTACGCCGCACATTTGGCCTTCGCTGGTCGCAAAAATTGATGCCAGCCGAGCTTCAACAGTTGATGAGACACGAGGACATCGCTACAACCATGAAATTCTACGCACTGGTGGAAGCGACGAGTTTTGCCGAACGATTGTGGAATCGCGACAAAGACACAACACTCCCGACAACACCAGACGCAGAAAAGTAGAAAAAGCCCTATTGCCGCCGTAGCTCAGTTGGTAGAGCGACGCTTTCGTAAAGCTAAACGCGGTGTGTTGTGACAGTCTCAAACGTGCGTTACAGGCTTGTTTTTTGACTTCTCGACGCTGGATAAGTCGCTGATTTGCGCGAATCCACTCAACACATTACACAACACCCCGCGACCGGCCCCGAGAATATACGCATTCCCTTCGCGGACTGTTTTCGGTCGGTAGATAACTCGGTCGTTGTCGATGACCAGTAGAAGCATCGCGATCTCTTTCGCGTAGCGGCCCGATCTGCGGCAGGGACGGATTCAGAACATCCCCGGCGAACCACCTGTCGAAACCCGCAATCATTGCGGCGATTTGATGGCGGGATTTTGCCACTGGCATCGACCGCTGTCAATCTATTTTTAGGAAACGAATTTTGAATATTGGCGAACAGTCTCTGGACAACCGGATTTCTGGTAGTACAAAAGTTTTTGTGGTCGCATGATCCCGAAGCCGATTTCGGGATGATCCACAAACGAAATCACCCCGACGTTTGCCGGGGTGCTCGTAACCTGTTGCAGCCGGTTTCGCGTTGGGAATGATTTACAGCATACTCCCGAGGTCTGGCTGGTCATTCTCACCAACTGGAGGCTGCGAAGCGTTGCCGAATCGCAGTTCGCGGGTTATTCAAACAATACCATTTGCTCAACTATCGGCGACAGCACAGACCATTGATCGGCCATCGCGTTCGCAATTCCATGATAAGTGACCGACCGTTCGGCCCATCTGTCGTCTGACGGCGGCAATGCGTTCTGCCCACTGTCGGTTTGGTTGCTCCATCGTTCGACGGCTCGCCCTGCTGGGTCAATCGCAATTCTTCCATTGAATCGTTGCGTCGGTTTTAGTCTCGGCAGATTCTTCAGCCACAGGCATGTCGCCTTGCTGGCATCGTCTCCGAATTCGTATGGCTGCACAATCTGCGTTGGTTGTCGGATTCGCGTTGAAATGCAGCCGATAGGGTTTTCCAGTGCGATACGGTCAATCGGTGCATCAAGCAACTTTCTAACGAATCGCAACGCCTGCTCAGTTTGTTCCTGTCGACCTTCGCGCCGTGAGTTCCAGTGCAGACCGCTGACGCACAGATATGTACAGGGCGGGTGAAAAATCCCGATGTCCCACCCATCGCCGATTACGTCGAGAATATCGCCCTGAATGTGTGGTCCCGGCGCGGTAGTCGGCAGCAGATCGCACGACCACGCATCATGCCCGCGAGCGAGAAACGCATCACGAACCACGCCAGAAAACTCACAGCCAATCAGGACTCGCATGGCTCAACCTTAGGAGCAACTGCGCGAACGTGAATGTTGATATACTGCAAGAGGTCACGAATGCAATCTTCGTCGCTGGCGTCGAAATCAGGATCGTCAATGATGCTGACCAGAGTTGCCAGAGTTCCTGTTACGTCGGTTGTGTCGATAGCCATCGTCGTATGCCCTTGAAAGTTGCCAGCCGTGGTTAGCGGCTGGCGTTGGTTTGCGTGAATTACTTACCAGCCTTGGCTCGCAGGTTGTCGTACAGGTCGCTGATCATTTTTTCCGATGTCCCTGCACCGCAGACCGTATCAAGTGCTTGGCGAACGTCCATTCCTTCGGCAACCAGAGTCAGGATTCGCAGGCTGATTACTTGTGTCTTGGTCATTTGCTTGCCCTTTGTTTGGCGGTGTCGTTTGCGGTACGTCGTCAATGATATCATTCATCGGCAACAGGTCAACCGCAAAATGATATCATTCCGCAGAATTCCGAATCTTTTTTTGACCGCCGCGTTTTGGTAGCTCGTCGTTGATGCCGAAATGTGCCGCAAGTATCGAAATAATCACGGTTTGTTTCGTGCCGGGTTTTTTTACGAGCGGTTCAAGTTCGTCCAGAATTTGTTGAGGAATCCGTAGAAAGAATCCTGGGCTGCCGGGTTGTTCAGCTTTTTTTGATGCTCGTTTCGCCATGTGGTTACCTCGAAATGAATGATATCACCATCGCAATGATATCATCGGCATTCCACCGCAAAAGTCAACGCCTCTTGCTCACCACTCCGCCGCACATTATTTTGATCCGCGCGGTTGAAACGTCCGTTGCGTTATCTCATCGGCGGTTACTGGAACGCATTCGGACCGCTCACATTGCATTCCTGCCGCGACATTTGCCCACTCAATGGACTGCTGCCACGACTGGCCGAGTGCTCGCTGATATGCCAATGCCGCGATGAATTGGTCTCCCGCGCCGAGTGGATCTATCAACGCCCGACAACGCGACGGCATCGATCCTGCCTGCTGGTTGTTTACCCACTGCAACCCATCGGCACCGCGTTTCGTGACCACGCATTCACACCGCGCCCAGTTCCATGCTGGCATCTCGTGATCGTGGCCGATTATTGCCGCTGGATACGATTCCCCTGGTGATGGCGTTGACTGCACTGGATCGACGAAAACAGGAATGCCAATCCCCATCAGCATCTGCATAACTTCGCGCGAAACAACGCCTTTACCGTGGTCAGCAACAATCACCGCATCCGGTTGCCATGTTTTTAAGACTCGCTCCCATGCGTCCGCTATTTGCTGCGTCGCGACAGTTCGATTGTCGATATCCAAACGTGGCCCCGTCAGATTACCGTTTACCCAACATCGCGTTTTCGTGGTTGTCGGTCCTGCCGATATGCTCCACCCGGTCATCGATCCGCTTGCTGGCAGTGATTTGTGATCGTCCTGTCCAACAATTCCGAGCAAGATTGCTTTTGCGTTGAGAGCGAACAACATCTCCAGAACATTCCCAGCACCGCCCATTCGCCGCGTTTCCTTTTTGACTCGCAGCACTGGCCACGGACCCTCTTGACACAACCGCTCGGCTGTGCAATGTAGGTCCACATCAACCATGATGTCGCCGACAACAGCAATCCTGGGTTGATTTTGATCCGATTTCGCCGATACGCTGTTGTCAGTCATAGTGATGGAATGACTCCTTTCTGAATGGGGCTTACAAATGTCGCTCGTAGCCGCTGCTGTTTCCGTGTTGATGCTGTGCCAGTTACCCGCCGCCGAAGAGAAATTCGCCGCCGAAGTCGCGAAAGCTGACGCTGAGTCTGCGAAGATCAAGCATGCCGCCGCTGAGACGAGATTGAAGGCTTACCGCGAAGCCCTGACCGCAGCGACGAAGGCCGGGGACTTCGATAAGGCGATGCAGATCAAGGCGAGAATTGAAGAGCTTGAACAGGAACCAGAAGCTGCTCCGCTCAAGCGACCACGCCCGAAAGATGTCGTCAGGTTTCAGGGGCATACTTATGCTCTCGTCAAGGATGCGGTAACTTGGCACGTTGCGAAACAGCGGTGCGAGGAAATGGGCGGGCATCTAGTTTGCATGGAGACACCAGCGGAAGAACAATTTGTTAAGCAGTTATGCGGACAAGCAAACGTGTGGGTAGGCGCAACGGACGAAGAAACCGAAGGCGCATGGAAGTGGTGCGTTGGCACTTCTCCCGTTCGTTTGAAAATCGCCCTAAGTGATTCAGCGTTTGAACACTACCTATCTCTGTTCAACGGTGAATGGCACGATGGACCATCCGGGCATCGTCACCACTATGTCTGTGAATGGGACAGATGAAACTCATCGATTGACGCTCTGGCTTCCGTTTCGTCAAGAGGAACCCAAAACGTACCGGGCCGAGTTTTACGAGCCGTAAATGCGATGCACATTCCCCATCTACCGCCATTCGTTTCTGGCTTCAGATGCACTGGACCATTCCACGGATGCGCATCTACTTGATGATCCTCGACAGAATCGCCGAGATTCCAATCAATTGGCGCGGCCTCGTAGCCCAGTTTTCCGAATAGTTCAGTTATGTCTAGAACATCTTTCCAATCCAGCCAGATGGTGCTTCCACTACGCGGCAGTCCCAGAGAAATGGTGTACTCCCCGGTGTGAACTGATATTCCGCCAACACGTAGGCAGTTCATCTGGTTTAAGAGAAATCGTTTTGTCCACCATGCCGTGCCGCAATGGTCCATTGAACAAATTGAATACGAAAAATCGTATTCTTCGGCTTCCACAGCACCTTTGCCGGATGTTCCGTCGAGCCAGTTCATATCAACCACCCTGGTACGCACTCGCTGATTTTGTCCGAGCGTGTGAAAACCGCCATTGATATGAGACCATGACGCATCGCAAAGATCCGTAGCCAGGATCGTTGGTCCGAATTCCGCCAGTTGTCCGGTCAGTTCCTCGCTGCCGACCCCGAACCCGACGCCACGTTTATTTGGCGTCAGTGCTCCGTGCGACTCCAATGTCTCCGCGACAACGGCAATTTCCCACGACTTGCGAATGTAAGCATTCGGAAGTTTCAGCCTGGCTCGCCATTTGACAAACCATTCCGCGTGAAAGTCTTTCGCTCTCGTCATGAATGTTGAAAACATAAATCAGTGCCTTTTTGCAAAACCGAGGCCGAACGGAAAGACATCGCCGCTTACAGCATCGCACCAAAACTCTGGATGCGACGAACACCAGCGATGCCATCCCGCTGGAACGCCAGAACTATGCAGGGATGTGTCATGGGCGAAAATTACGCCACCCGGAGATAAGGTTTCCGCCGCCAAATCCATGTCTGAAACCAGCGCCTTTTCTGTGTGCTCGCCATCGACGAAAATGAGATCGTATGTGGCACCAGCGCGAACCCTCTTCTTTACTCCGTCCCACGCGGAATCACCGCGAATATGGATGAACGTCCCGTCCATTGCGCCTTGCGAAGTTCCGCAGATGTTTCGGTAGATCAATGATCCGTTGTCGCGTTCGGCATTGTAGTCTGCCATGTCGAGGTCAACGATTGTCAACTCCCGAAGCGTTTCACGACCTCCACAGCACTGAAGAAAATAGCTCTCGGTTGTTCCATACAGCGCGCCAATCGTTAGCATCGTAGTTGGGCGAAACTTGGCAAAGCACCTTGCCAGCGTGTCGATATATCGCGGATTCGTGGCGAACATCTCCACCTCATAATCGTCTCGCTCGCGATGATACCTATCAAATCGAAAACACGGATCAAGCGATGGAGACCCTCGCGACGCATCTTCGAGAAACCGGCGAATTTGATCGATTCTCACTGTGCAACCCTTTCGTTGTTGATGCTTCCAACCGCTGCCGTCAATAGTTCAATCCGCTTTTCGTTTCGCAGGCCAGCACAGTGCAAAACAAAATCACCTGGTTGCCATGCGCGTGACCCTTCAACACATTCAAACTCCGCGTAAGAATTCATGGTTTCTTGCGGCAGAATGCAAACTCGATCTTTCATCTTCCACAGCATCCACATCAATGCGTTTTGCTCCCACAGACCATTCGGCCAATCGAATTCAGCGCGGCGTTTAAGGATCTCTTCGAATAGCCGTTTGATTTCGTCCGTAGTGCGAATCAGCATTGAGCCGCAACTGATACCGTTTCTGTCACAGGTCACGATGATGCTGTATTCAGAATTTGGAGATATGATTGATTGCAGATTCCGCGAAGTATCTGTTACGCACGCATCGGCATCCAGCCACCAAATCCAATCAGCGTCATTCCATGCGTTGAGCATGCAATTTAGCTTCCCCCATGATCCGGGGTAACTGCTCTCGTGCATCTTGTAGCCATGTCGCGCGGCGTACTGCCGACGATTGTCAATGACGACGCTCGCAACGCTCTCGTATCCATCGTCCCAATTGATGGCGAGAACGATTCGAGATGGATCTATGGCGTCTGGGTTTCCAAGTGCTGTTAACTCAATTGGCATTCGCTCAAACTGCGTCCATCGACCGTGGAATTTTCCGTCAGTACCTTTTTGGCAATCGCAGATCACGCCTACCTTGCCCGATATCGCAATGACTGGAACACCTTTTTCCATTCTGGCGAACCACTGGTATTCGCAGTCACCGGAACCAGCCCCGATTTTTCCATTGGGTAACAACTCAATCTTTCGGCGATCATGCCCGACGCGGTTGTAGTCGTACCACCCCGCCAATTGTTCCAACAACATTTGTGATTCCTTTGGCTTTGTCATTCCTTGCAGCACCTGAATAGCCGTTGACACAATGTCGTCCGCAGTCGGTTCCGCACCCGCATACATTGCAAGGTTCCATCTGTCTTGCCGCGACGACCAGTGTTCGGCATGCCTGTCACTCACGAGGTAAACAGCGTTCGGATTTGGTAAGCAAACCCTATTTGGATGCAACGACCGAAACACACCAAGCGATTTAGTCCCCGTCATTGCCGCCACATGGAAAGGCCCGCTGTCGATTCCGATCAGTAAATCCGTGCGTTCCAGCAATGCACACAATCTCTCAACTGGGATATGTCCCCAACTCGGTTTAATCCCCTTGCATCGCGCATCGCCAACCATTGGGGCGCGTCTGTCATAATCAAGCACAACCACAGAACCTGTCGTTTGATCCAGCAATTTCAGGATTACGTCAAATGCCACATCAGTCGGAATCGATTTTCGCTCGTGCCAGTTCGTGCCGCGTGAATGCAGGCAGATAATCGGTCGCGGTAGCCCCTCCAAGAACCTTTCTGCTTCATCGTGGGCCTCTTGCGGAATGTGCTCGTGCGCGGACAGTCGCACCGCACAGAGTTCGTCCCACGCTTGAGATTCTGTCACGTCGAGTTTCGGCAGAACCTGATGGCGTATCCCGAATGCTACCTTGTTGGTTGCGTAATCCGGCTGGGACAGGTCGTCGAATCCGGCTGGGTAGTGGTACGCGTGATCCGGCAGATCGCCACCCTGCACGATGTTTACCCCTGCCACTTGCCACAGGAATTTCTTGTTCTCTTCAACCTGGACTGTCACATCGTACCCGCGAGAACGATACAACTGGACCGCATACGCGAAGTGAACTACGTCGCCAAGTCCGTGCCTGTCAAACTTGAACTTAAGGATTTTATCAGACACTCATCGCCCCCTGTTCCGCGTACCATTTCACGGTTGCCGCCAATCCGCTACGCAGGTCGATTTGCGGTTCCCATCCGAGCAGCGTTTTTGCCAGACTCGGATTGACGCAACTCGACGCCAACTCTCCTGGCATATCATCCACCACGGAGAACACTGGCGATCCTGGCAACAGTTCGTGGATCATGCTGGCGAGTGTCCGCAGTCGCGTAGCAATGCCGGTTCCGACATTGACCGCTGTGAAGTCACCCCAGACATCCGCTGCCATCGCCAGCATGTTCGCACGGACCACATCGGCAACGTGAACATAATCACGCTGCGAGTTGCCACCACCGCGAATTTCTGGCGACTTGCCTTCCAGTAACTGTTGGCAAAACGTCGCTACAACTCCACATTCTCCATGAGGATTCTGCCGTGGTCCGTAGACGTTTGAATACCTCAATGTGATGGCCTTGATTCCATACGTTCGCGCGTAGAACTCGACGTATTGCTCGCCAGCGAGTTTCGAGATTCCATAAGGCGACTCCGGGCGAAGTGCGTCTGCCTCGACGGCTGGGTGATTTACATTTCCATACAGAACCCCGCCTGACGATGCGTGAATGATTCTACGCACGCCGTAGTTCCGGCAGGCATCCAGCACATTGATCGTACCGATGATATTCGCCATAGCGTCGTGCGATGGCATTCGAATCGATTTCGTAACGCTTGCCTGCGCCGCCTGATGAAAAACGACCATCGGTCTCGCCGCGTCAAACGCCTCGTTCAATACTGTAGAGTCGCCAATATCCTCGCCGTTCGCAATGTCGAGTACGGCCACTTCATGACCAGCGGCTTTCAATGCGTCGACAAGATGGCTTCCGATGAATCCGGCACCACCAGTTACCAAAGTTCTCATAGCCCTTTGATCCTCTCGATAATCTTCGTGGTCGAGATGTCTGGCCCATCGAGAATCACGACCTTGCCGCCGTATGCCGTGACGATGGCGGCTTCTGGCATGTTCTCAGGTGAATAGCCCGGGCCTTTGACAATGATGTCTGGGCTGATGCGTCGAATCAGTTCGCAGGGGGTTGGCTCGTCGAACAAAAACACCTCGTCCACCCATCGAATACTTTCTAAAACTGCCCAGCGTTCAACCTGATTGCAGATCGGTCGAGATGGCCCCTTCAGTCCGCGCACGGACTCGTCCGAGTTCATCCCGACAATAAGACGGTCGCCGAGTTGTCGGCACTGACGCAAAAAACGAACGTGTGCCATGTGCAGCAGGTCAAAGCACCCGTTTGTGAACACAAGAGTCATACCGCAGCCCCCAATGTTCGCTTGATGATTGACGCGACTTCCCCAGGTTCAATCATTGCCATGCACTTTGCAACTGGCGTTTTCAACCCTAGAACCGGATGCTCACACAGCGATCCGTTTTTCGGGTCTTTATCACCGAGTGGCACAACCCGAGACTTCCAGCACGCATTGTCTCGGCAGCACGGCAACGCCCCGATGGTGTGGAGCGTGTGCATCTTGGGATAGTTAATGAACGTCACAGGCTCGCGACCACCAGCCAGGTAAACGTAAGGCTTCTCAAACGCCGCGCAAAGGTGCATCAAGTACGTCACCGGCCCGATACCGATTGACGAGTGATAGACCAGCCTGTGCAGCATTCGATGAGTGGTTTCCCCGAGTAAGGAAATGCACCTTTCAAGCCGCGTGTGATTGTGCTTTTCGTTCGCTTCGCCGATCTGAACCCACTGGACAACGCCGAGAGTCCTGTCGATGACTTCCTGGTAATACTCAACCGGCCATTGCTTAATCGTGTAATCGCATTTCGTACCCGCGACGATCACACCAAAGCGGGTTTTGCGACCGTTCGTAAAATGTTCCTGAAGCATCGTCATCCAAGATTTCTCGTCGTCTGACAGGTAAAGAAGCGGACGATTTGAGCGAGCATAGAGCGGTCTGCCCAACTTCTCGCCAAGGAACTCCGTATAGCACGACACGAAGTTGATCGGCGTCTGATTCGAGCGGTTAATCTGCGGATACTGCATGTCGATCTTCAGTGCTTCCGGGTCTTTGTCGCTTATCGTGGTGATGTGCGGATTGTTCAGCCAAATGTCAGAAACCGGCGTTCGAACATCCGTCATGAACTCTCCCGGATACGTTTCATGCAGCGAGTGAACTGCAACCGTCATCGTCATGATGTCGCCGGGGCATAGCGGGCACGACAGAATCAGTTTCTTCATTGCTTCAATTCTTCAATTTGCGACTGGAGCAATGCCACCACCGCGTCGAGATCAGCCTTTGGAAACGCGACGGCAGTACGGAACAGATTCACTTTTTCGTCAGCGACAGACCAGACCGCACAGAGATAGTGCCCGCCAGTTACAGCCGCCATAAGTGCCGCCAACAGGTCCGCTGGAATCAGCCCCACATCAGGCTTTTTTGCCACGACTTTCTTTTTTACAGCCGCTTTCTTTTTCATCACAACTCCAATAGAAAACCCCGAATGCAGCGGGTGATGGTCCACGGCACCGGGGTAGATAATCCCTTGCGGGACTGTCGACGATTCCGCCCATCACTGCGGTTATTTGTGCTGCCACTTTATTGGTTAATCATCTTTCGGCAATATCGCGAGAATGTCGTTTTGATGATTGCCAGCAAACATCAGGCATAGATGTTTACGACCACTTCCCGTCTGGGCATTTTTCTGTTGACAGCGACAGTTTGTTGATGAGTCGATTCGATTCCACGCAAGCACATCCGCATTTCGTGCAGTGGTCGTTTTGCAGGAACGGGCACGCCTGGCAGATTGCAAGACGTTCGTCAATTTGTTCCTGAGTACGCCTTGGCATGCCTGCGAGAGCCCAGCGAGCGAGAGCGTTTGCGAAGTTCCAGCCACGGATTACGAGTGATGGCAGTTCTTTCTCGACGTGTTTTGTACCGGGTGGCCAGAGTGCTTTTGCTTTCTCCGCGCCCGGAGTTCCAATTGGTGGCAGTCCGTATTTTGCACGCCAAATCGTGACGTGCTCTGGGTTCATCGGTTGACCGTCCACAATCGCCGTCCCATTGCAGATTTCGTTGAGTCTACCGGGAAATGGCTGGCATTCTGGCAATTGCGTCATGGAGAAAGTATCACAGAAAAGGAATCGGCAGACGTGCAACTCGGACACGATCCAGCAAACACGCCATTAAGAAATTCGCCGCTGATGAATGGGTCGCAACTGACATCGTATGACTGAACTGCAATGATACACCCTGGAGGCCCGCCCCCGAATGTCCATAAACCAGCGTCGCAATTGATTGTGAATACCCCGAAAACTCCGCCGGGATCACTTCCGAAGTATGGTCCCCCGGCAGGCCCTGACATATGAATAACCAGACCGTTGATAGCCGTACACGATGACGACGAAAACGTCGCAAAGAAATCTGTTTCATGAATCGTGCAGCAGGTCGTTGCGGACGTGTGAGACCGTGAGCTGCTTGAACTGCTCGAACAGCACGGACACCCGCTGATTGATGTCACGGTCACAGGCATTTTCGATTACCCCTGTCGATCAGCAAGTTGTTGCCAGAATGCCGGTTTTCGTCACGACCAAGTTGCCGCCAGTACACTGCACATCTGTTACGACTTGGATGCAACCGGATGATGCAGACGAGCCAGAGCCGGAACCGCTGGACGTTCCAGAACCGGATGAACCTGATGATGTGCCAGAAGACGTTTGACTTGAACCGCTTGATGCCGTGGATGACGTTCCCGATGAGGTGTCAGATGATGTTCCTGACGACCCTTCGGAACCGCCAGACGACTGCGTTGACGATTGCCCCGAAGATTGCTGGCTTGATGAAATGCTGCTGGAATCACTCGGCGATGTTGATGAACTAGATTCGCTCGACGATGTGGATGAACTCGAAGACACACCGCTCGACTGCGTTGACGAAGTTTGCGACGAATCTGAACTCGATACGCTGGAAGATCCCGAACTGGCAGAACTGCTCGACACTGACGAACTTACGCTGCTACTGCCACTGCTTGACAACACGGACGACGCGCTAGATGTGCTGGAACCCGACAGAGAACTTGACGCACTGGATTGGCTGCTGCTCGATTGGCTCGAACTCGAACTGCTCGACGAACTGCGAGAACTCGATGACGACGAGCAAGAGCAATCACAGCCCATGTCAAGCACGTTAATCGGTCGCCATTCTCCATTGATGAGCGTGACAACGACGTATGAGCCAGAACTTGCCGTCAGATCGGAACGACGATTGACGCCTCGATATTCTGTAGTGCAGTCTGCGATGAGGTTTTTCGGCGTCGAATCAGTGCCATCATCAGTTAGTTGATGGAATGTAAAAAGTGTTGCGCCGGTCTTCGCATTCGTTGCTGCCGTGATTGGAGTTGTGGTGCAAACCTCCCACAGCACTTGCGGTGGTCCACCGTATCGCCGTTGTTTCGGTTCGTACCTCGGCGACTTCTC
>Ga0208147_1000129_pt1 | contig 30213 bp, 36 predicted proteins | sample DEB3_08_DNA_FD_184520 | JGI IMG/M metagenome (GOLD analysis project Ga0208147, IMG submission 184520) | Aqueous microbial communities from the Delaware River and Bay under freshwater to marine salinity gradient to study organic matter... | ecosystem: Environmental > Aquatic > Marine > Coastal ... | reverse complement strand
AAACCATCAATGTCGGAACGTCCCCCAATGACGGGACGGGAACGCCGCTGCGTACGGCTTTCCAGTACACGAACAGCAACTTCAGCGAGCTGTACACGGCTGTCGGCCCGAGCGGCAATAACATCGTCGTTCCTGGCTCCGCCACCATCACCGGCGATCTGACGGTGGACACCTCGACTCTGAAGGTGGATTCGGCGAACAATCGGGTGGGTATTAATACGGCGAGTCCCGGCGATACACTAGATGTCAACGGTCGAGTAACTGCATTGCGATATTTAGCGTCATCTTCAAACGCTGCGCTACCTGCTTTTGCTGTAACTGCTGGAAATGGCACTTACAGTTCTGGAGCCAATGAAATTGGTTTCTCGATTAACAGCACATCCGCCATGACCCTCAACTCTACGGGGTTGGGCGTGGGGGGAAGTCCTGCGACTAAGATTTTCGCAAGCGTCACTCCTCCCGGTGCTGGTCAGGATGGTATGCGAGTGAGCGATGGCACTCGTCTGATTCAGATGAGCATCTCTGGTTCGTCGTATTCATATCAGGGAATCGGAGCAAATCAGAACGTCATCTACGCGAGCGGAAATCCGATGTCGATTTTGTCGGATGCCCAGAATCTCCGACTTGGAACAAGCGCGACTTCATACGTCTTGCTCGACACCTCCGGCAACGTCGGCGTGGGGGTTACGCCGAGTGCGACTGATTCGACATATTTCCAAGCACTTGAAATTGCGCGTGTTGGTCAGGGTTTGACTGCGGCAAAGAATGCGCTTACAGGCTCCCCGAGTTCGTGGCTGTCCAACAATAGCTACGCCACTTATTCTTCTGGAGTTGTCTGGAAATATGCTATCAGCCAACCGGCAGCGCAGTATCGACTCTTTGAGGGTCAGCACCAATGGTTCATCGCCCCCAGCGGCACCGCTGGAAACAACATCACCTTCACCCAAGCGATGACGCTCGACGCATCGGGAAATCTGTTGGTGGGGAAGACGGCGAGCAGTACCACCGTTGCCGGTTCTCAGGTTCAACCTGATGGTACTCATTCGGCTGTCAAATCCGATGGAAACCCCGGTTTCTTCTACAACACTACGACTGCAATCTCTGGAACGATTGCTCTTTTCCGTTCCAACGGTGTCACTGTCGGTTCTATCAGTCAGGATGGAACAAACACCGCATACAATAACTCCTCTGATTATCGACTCAAGGAATCGGTTCAGCCTCTCACTGGTGGTCTGGCTCGTGTGAACGCGCTCAAGCCGTCCATCTACAAGTGGAAAACTAACGGAAAGGTTGGCGAAGGTTTCTTGGCTCACGAACTTGCTGAAGTTGTTCCTTTTGCTGTTACCGGAGAAAAGGATGCCGTAACTAAAAATGGTGAAATCGAACCGCAGCAGGTCGATCTGTCGAAGGTCGTTCCGATCTTGGTTGCCGCCATCAAGGAACTGTCGGCTGAAGTCAACGCTCTGAAGAATGCCTAACATGAACATCTCCATCAACTGGATCATCGAACGCCTTCTCGTTAAGCCCACGGAAGGCTCGCTTACCGATGTCGTCATCACCGCCGACTGGCGTTGCAACGGCACCGATGGCACCTACAGCGGCACCTGCTACGGCAGCGCGTCGTTCGCTCCGCCGAGTGGTTCGTTCACGCCGTATCCTGATCTGACCGAGCAGCAGGTGCTTGGCTGGTGCTTCAGCAATGGCGTCGATCAGAGCGCGATTGAGGCGAACGTCTCCGCTCAGATCAACGATCAGATCAACCCTCCGGTAATTGCTCCTCCGCTGCCGTGGGCGGCGCCGGTTCCTCCCGCTCCTGAGCCGGAAATTATTGCGCCTCCCGCTCCGATCATCGATGCTCCGGCGGCATGATTAAAATCGAACTCACCACCGAACAAGCGAATACCCTCCTGCAACTCATCGACATCGCCATCAAGGCTGGCGGCTTCCAGAATGCGAAAGTCGGCGTTCCTCTGGCCGACCTTATTTTGGAAGCTGCCAAGCAGTCACAGGCGGACGCTAACTAACCAAGCACGATGACGGACCACCACGCTTTCATTCGAGATATCTCAATCGGCGTCGGTGGTCCGGTCATCGGAATCATGGGGAACGCCATGTTCTCCGATCCGAATCTCAAGACGGCATCCCTGGCGCTCGGCGCTTTTGCCGCGTTTCTGACATGCGTCGTCAAGCTGGTTGACCTGTACCAGAAATTCAAAAATCGAAACAAATGAAAACGGCCATTCTCCCCATCATCCGCCACTTCCTCACGTTCGGTGCTGGCTACCTTGTCTCCAAAGGACTTGTTGATTCCGGTTCTGCCGAGGAATTGATTGGTGCTATCCTGTCGATTACGGCTGTCGGTTGGTCGATTGCCGAGAAGCGAAAGGCTGGCGCGTCCGCTCCCGAGAAGTCGGAATGAACTTCATGGCCGACTTTGTGATGAAGCTGGTCATCTGGCTTCATTCGCTGACGAAGCAGGATACGACGAGCGAAGATGCTAAGAAGCAACCCGATCTTAAGCGCGGTCTTCTTGATCGTGTGCGCGAGCATGAGCGTGAGCTGCGCGAGCCGGGTGATTTACGTCCCCCACGGTGAGCCTGTGCGCCTCGCTGAGGACGTTAAGGCCAAGGTTTGGGTCGTTGACGCCAGCGGCAAAACGGTGCGTAGTAAGAACCGCATTATCATCCATGAAGGCTGGTATGCGCTTCCGAAGGAATAATTATGAGCATCAGAGCGCCGTACAAAGGCTCGCCGTCCGTTTCCCAATCCGGCGGTAGCGGACCTTACAAGCAGTCGCCTCCTCCGAAACCGCCGGTTAAGCCGGTGCCGCAGCCGGTTCCTAGTGGCAGCGGTCCGTATCGTAAATGATTCAAACGAAAATCCCCCGGTGGTAATGAGAACCATCGGGGGATAATTGTTTCGGAGAGTGGTGTCAGCGTCCTAACGATTTCATCACGCTGGCAACGAAGTCTTCGCTCTTCGCAGCGTTCGTATTTGCCGGTCGTGAGCCGCCGGTCGTCGCGCGCGAGCTGACTCCAGGTTCGCTTCCGCGATACTTTGATAGCTCAGCTTGGAGACGCTTGTTCACCTCGACCTGAGCATAGAGCAGTTCGCGGTATTTAGGAGCAGCAGCAGCCCACAGAGCAGCCTTGGCCAGATCCTCTTCGCTGTTCTCGCCGTTGAAGATTTGCTGAGCGAGACTGAGACGCTGGTTGAGTTCGCTGTTCCATTCCTCGTCATTCTCACGCGGCTCGAAGATTTCGAGCGAACGGGCATCGCTGGAAACCTTCTGCCAGGTCTTCGTGGCCGACTCCAGTGCAGCTTTCGTTCCCTCCTCGTTGTCCTGCTGATACTTGGAGATGACCGCATCGTAATCGGCCTTCGCCTCGGACAATTCGGACGCGCGTTCTCCGTTGATTTCGTCGTACTTGACGATGAGAGCGCCGAGCTTGGCTTTCTTGGACGGTGAAAGACCTTCAACGATGTCGTCGATCTGCGAGTTGCGATAGTCGCTTTCGGGCGATTTGAGGAGCGAAACAAGGCGTTCGCCATCGGTTCCGACAAGGTTCTTCACCGAATCGAACACGCCGTTGATCTTGCCTTCGTATTTCTTGACGAACTCGGGATGACGCTCGATGTCGAGCAAGCGAACACGCTCCGAAAGCGCATCACGCTCCTCCTGCAACGCCTTGAGCTGCGATTCAAAGTCGGGATTGGTGGACTTGCCAGCCTTCAGTTCTTCGAGTTGCTTGGCAAGCTGCGCCTTCTCTTCCTTGATCTTGCGGAAAGCATCAGCGGCTTTGGTGGACTTGATCGTCTCGGGGATGTCGGTGTCGTCGGTTGGAGCGGGAGCTGTAGGTTCAGTGGCAGTCGCCTTCTTTCCGAACATCCGCTCGATGTCCTTCTCAGCTTTACTGAGCTTGGGAGATGTATCGTCGGATGGTTTGGCCGACTTCTGCTTCTGCTGCTGCTTCGGCTCCTCGGTAACCTGAGAGGCAGAATTAGCAGCCTCATCAGCCGACGCGGCATCCTCAACTCCGCTCGCTTTGAAGGCGTCGATGAACGAGCTGCCAAAGTCGGGAGTATTGCCGGTGTTTACGAGAGGTGAGTTCAGGGGTTCTTCCATATTTTTATGATTTAGTACGATTTCTCAAAAGTCGCTTCAGGTTCTTTCGCTGTTTCAATTACGGCCAATTTTCGAAGGTTTTCAAGACAATGCGCGTAGCCAGCGGTTACACCGGCAGCAAAAATGATGTCCGATTCCTTGCTGCCATGAGACGGCATCGGCACAGGGATTGATTCCGAAACAATGCGAATCGCCATTCGAAGGATCGGATTTTTCATTATCGCGGCAAGTTCTGCCTGCTGACCCTCGTTCTGCCATTCGCTCAGGTTTACTTCAGGCAGATTCAGCAGATCCTGCTTCGTCTGATTGCTCGGGTTTTTCGTCAAGCCTCTTAGCCAGTTCATTGTATTTAGACTTCTTGTTTCGTTTCAGTTTATGCCGCTCGGGAATCGGGTCGAGAACGTCCACCAAGGTCGGCGGGTTCTCATTATTGACGACATCGCGTTTCGGTCGAATCACCTTCGTCACCTCAAGCAAGTCGGCCAGTGGCAGCTTCATGTAGCCACAGTCCACATCGTTGATGCCGTACGAGATGACGAAGTGATTCTTCGCGCTGTCGAAGAAAGCACCGCACGGGAACACGACCGCTGGCAATCCGGGCCACCAGTCTTGCTGGTTCGTGCCGGTGAGAAGCGGCAGCGTCGTCATGCGGACGATGCGGAACGGAGCTTTGGCTTCGAAAGCGTACGCACCCATGTAGTACCGGCGCTTGCGGTTAATCCATGGAAGCGAGCTGTGGAAGAAGGTCCAGTACAGTCCGTCGCATAGAATCGGATTTGTTCCGCCTCGAACCTCGCCAAATTTCCAGAGCGGATTGAACTCCTCGGTGACATACTCGGCTTCCTTCTCTAGCCGCCCATTAAGGCGCACAACGACATGGGGATTGGCCGAATACACCATATGTGGCGCATTATCGTGGACGAAGTAGAGCCAGTTCTTCTCATGGCCATCGTTGATCATGGCCTGCGCGTAGTTGTTGCCATAGACCGGATCGAATCGGCCCACGTTCAGAAACTGCTTGTCGAGCAGGAACACCGCCTGATGCGCGTAGCTCTTGAACGGAACGAACGTGCAGCAGCTTATTCCGTACTTGTCGCCAAACTTAACAACACGCGGATCTTCGAACTGCTCGTTCGGATAACCGGCGGTGAGCTGTAGGATCGACTTTTTTGTGGCTCGTAAATCTTTACTCAGCTCGAAGGCAACAATGTCGTTTTTCTCGGTGTAAACGTCTTCGTCCTTTTCGCGCTTGTTCCGGCAGCGACGGGCGAAAAGCATGATTCGTCCATCTGCTTCCTGCATGATGGCCGGATTGAAGTAGTACGTCCCGGTTTCAGACGGGAGAACGATTTTGCCAACCTCCCAATCGGTCTGTTCGGCCAGCTTGGGGACATCATTTTTTGCGTAGCTCATTAGAAACTCGGCTGCGAATTTGAGTTCGTCGTACAGTGAAAGCCAATGATCGCGCTCCTCGCGGACCTCGGTCAGATGCTCCTCATGCTCTTTGGTGCGAATCTCCAGCGTTTTGCGGAGGTCTTCGATCTGCATGAGAAGATCGGCATGACCATCGCCTCCATTGGCGAAGCGTTTAAGAGCCTTGAGGCTGATGTCTCGGATGATGTCTCTCATCATGGATACAAGTTTGTGTTCTCCTGCGTCGCTAATCTCGGAAGAATTCCGTAGAAATTCATCCTGGGCATCGAATCGATCAACATCTGGATGTCGATGGGCGCCCAAACCTTTTGGTTCGTTTCGAGGAGCTTACAAGCCCCCTCGTAGTTTACAAGATATGCATGGGTACACATGCCTCGAACCAGCCTGTAAAGGTTGGCCGCGATGTAGCCATGATCTTCAATCGGATCGGCGCAGCAGCTTCCGAGGTAGACGACATGCCAATCGTTCGGAACGAATTGCAGGTTGTCGTTGGCCAGCGACTTCCAGTTCTTGTCGAGAAACTCAACATCATCCTCAACGATTAGGAAGGTGCGATGATCGGTCAGCTTCGCCTCGACCATCCATTTGATGGCCGACCATGCGGAGAAGTGGCTGAGTCCGGCGACGATGGTTTTGACCTTCGCCTTCTCCTTTTCCCGACTGTGGTAGTAGTCGGTTGAAATGCCGCAGTTGTGCGCGCGAAAGCCATAGATCGGAACCGCATCAATTCCGAACGACTTCATGTACCGAATGCACCGCTTCTCCTTCTCGCTCTCAGGCTTCGAGATGATGAAGGTCGGTGTGTTCTCGAAATCGACTCTCATCGGTTGGGGAGGATGTAGATGATGCCGCGCCGAGCGCCGACGCATCGGCTCGGATGGTTGTAGTAGTAGCTGTAGCCGTACTTCTGGGTTAGCGTCTTCGCTCGATAAATCGCATCCAGCTTCTCCTTGATGTAGCCGAAGCAGATGTCGTGGTTGTTGTAGCTGTCGAATCCAAGCTGTCCGGTCGGCTCCTTGAAGTCGTGGATGGCGATGACCGGATGCAGATCGTACCGATTGATTGCCTCAAGCTCCTCAAGCAGCGGAAGGTAATCGTTCCAGTGGGCGTCGAGGAAGAAGATCGTGTCGTGTCCAACACCGTGATGCGGGATGAACCAGTTCATGCAGGCATCGCTGCTGCCCTCGAACATCTCCACATGGAGCTTCTCACGCTTGAACCGCTCCTTCGCCTTCTCGACACGATCATGGTCAAGCTCGCATGAGACGGTCTTCAGGAAGTTCCTGGCCAACCAGACAGTTGTGTCTGCCTCGTGCGTTCCGGTTTCGACCGCAGTCGTAAGCTCGAAGCGTTCTTTGAGGTAAAGAAACTCCTGCTCGATGAACGTGTCTCCGTTAAATGGTGAACCCATGTTTTAGTCGGCTAGAATCATTCCATCCTGATCGGCAACACGCGGGAAGATGGTGAAGCAGTTGAGGTGCGGTCTGCTGTTGAAATACATCTGCAAATCGATTGGTGCGTTAATCGCCTCGTTCGTTTCGATCAGCGTCTTGAGAGCCTTCTTTCGAACGATGTAGCAGTGGGTGCAGAGCGGCATTCCTTCGAACAGATTGGAATCGTACTCACGGCTGATCTTTCCGTGAGCGCAGCATGAGCCTGGATAGAGCAAGTCCCAGTTTTCCGGCAGCTTGGTCAGCGCGCGTTCAACCGTCTCGCGCCAGTGCGGCCTGAAAAGGATGTCGTCCTCAAGCACCATCACCATGTCGGGCGTATTCGGATCGAACTCCAGCGCGTTCCAGAGCATCCAGTGCGACATCGTGCATCCGACATGCTTATGGCAGATCAGATAGCCGGAGCCGGGATTATCGACCTCGTACGGAATGCTCGCCTTCAGACCGGACTTCTTTCCATTCAGGCCATAGAAGATCCGATAATCCGTAATGCCAGCGGCACTCAGATTTTCTTTTAAGCGCGGGATACGCGGCGAACCGCGCATCGTGATGACGACCGTTTCCACGGTTCGATTATTTGAGCTTCCGATAAACCGCGAAGCAGCTCTCAGCGAGGTCGTAACGAGCGACAAACTCGCAACGCTTCAGAACAAACTTGAGAGCGGTCTGGGTCGATTCCCAATTCACATCATCCATGACGATGTATCCGCCGACCTTGAGCTTTGGAAGCCAGTTCACGACATCGCTCGTAGACGGCCATTCAGCGTGGTTGGCATCGATGTGAACCATATCCATGTCGGGCAGAGAACGGGACGCATCCCAGCTCGACATGCGGCAGTATTGGATTTGGCGGACAACCTTTGCGCGAACGGTGTGTCCGACAAACGACTCATAGTGCTTGTCCAGATCGAGAGTCGCCCACCATTCCTGATTCGCTGCAGATTCGTCGTCGATGCAGTCCTCTTTCTTCCAAGAGTCGATGGCATAGACGGTTCCGCTGCCGTTCAGCTTGCAAGCGTAGGCCAGAGCAAGCGTTGATTTACCTTCGAAGACGCCGACTTCGGCAATCTTCTGGGGCTTGGTATCGAGGACGAGCTTCGCAATTTCGAAGCCTTTGCGTTGATCGCACCAGCCGCCCATCTTGGGAAACTGCTCTGCGATGAATTGAGAAACGAGTTCTTCGTTCTGGCTCATAAATTTTAACCCTGACGCGCCAAGTTAGACTCAGCAGTTGCGTTCGCTCGTTGAATGTCCGCCGTCGTCTTCGCATTCCGGCGAGCCAAGTCGGCCATCGCCTTCGTGTTCTGACGCTGAATGTTGGCCATAGTCTCGGCGTTCTGGCGAGCGATTTTCGATTGAACTTCCGCGTTGAGAACAGCGGTCTTCGGATCGACACCCTGCTGAATCGCCATCGCCTGTTGCTGCTGAGCCATCGCTTGAGCTTGCTCCTGAATAAGCTGACCAAGCTGTTCGATGGTCTGACTAAGCATCTGGAGCTGCTGCGCGTAGGCGTCAACCTGAGGGCGGCGCGTCGGATCAGTGGACAAGCGTTGCAGATGATCCTGAACGTGTTGGCCGATGCCCTGAAGGAAGAGGACAATCTCCTGCGGATTGCCGCCCTGCTGGAGCGATGCAGCAGCTTCGTTTGCAGCCGCCAGATGCGTGTCGATGTGAACGATGTGGTTCTGCGTATCCGTAACCACCGCCATGTTGCCCTGGCGCAGCGAAGAGTGTTCGAGGACAGCCAGAGCGGTCTGATCCTGAATCTTCGAAGTCTGAATCTGACTCGGCAGATACCGATCAACCATTTGCTGGCCAACCTGAGCGGCGATGTAGTCCTGCAAGAGATTAACCTTGCCTCCCTCTGGAAGGGAACCGAGCAGTCCGAGCAGCGAACCAAGAAGCTGTTGCTTAGCGAACTGAGAACCTTGGCCAACCGTACGAGTCGCTTCGACGTAATCGATGTCGAGCATGGCCTGAGGCGGAACACCGCGCTCACGGCAACGGCGCTGGAACTCAATCGCGTCCTTATCCGAGCGGGTAATCGGATTCAGATTCGGATTCGAAGCGCGGCGATACCGTTCCTCAAAGAAAGAATCGAGCTGGGTGTAATACCGGCTTAGCTGAGTCTTACCGATTGCTGACTGCTGCGCCACGATGGCTTGGACTTCGGTGGCAGTTCGGGGATTGCCCTGCGGCTTGTTGAGCGTCTGGCGGTACTGAGACAGATTGCCTTGAAGAACATTTTCAAGGTCTTGATTGACCGCCATAGGAGCGTCCAGAACGCCAGCAATATTCTGCTGAATGACTTCGTAGTCTGGCGGGAGTATCGCATACGGTCCTTGCTGAACGACGCTCGTCTTGCTGAGCGCATTGGGGTTGAGCGGACGGAACAGGATCTGGGTGCGAGCGAACGCGCTATCGACCATCGAGCAGCGCAGACGATTCTTCAGCTCCATCGCCTGAAGCATCTTGATGCCCAAGCCTTTGACACCGTGATGCTCGCCATCACCACGGTCGTAATACATCGGGTGAATCACCTGCTCCCACTTCTTGAAGCGGCGGAGCTTGCGATACATGAAGTCCTGGCTGTCACGCTCATCGATGATGGCGTGGCTGATCTGACCATCGAACTCCTTGTAGAAAACGTGGCACATCAACACCACCTCGGAACGAGCCGAGAAGGTGATGTCGTTCGAACGAAGCTGGCGCTGGAAGAACTCCCAGTCGTACTGAACACCGGAGCGATACGGCTCAGGCATCGCAGCACGGATACGCTCGCGGACGTAATCGACATTCCAGCCAGCAGCGCGAGCCGCCTCCTCATCCTGAATCTTCTCAAACAGGTCATCGACACCCATGCGGGTACGAACGCAGGCCACCTTCCAGTCGCTGACATTCGACTTGGTGCCATCGGGGACGAGAAGATCCGTCGCCATGATGGCCTTGCAGCGCCAGTTGGTGCTGTCTTCGAAGATCAGCGGACCATCGCCAATGAGAACCATCTCGCGCTGCGAGAGCTGGACGAGGTAATCGAAGTCCTTGTCGAGTTTCTGGAGCCGGTCGAATTCCTCGGTGATGATCTTCGACCATTCCTCCCGCTTATCCATGTCGTTGCCGTAAGCGGTACGGACATTCGCATAGGTCGGAACCTCGGCGAACACATCGTAGAAGGCAGACATGGCCAACGTGAGGAACGCTTCCGACTCACGGAAGTTCACATTGGTTCGGAACGCCTGATTGTTACGGCGCAGTTCGGCGGGGTTGTACGGAGGATTGCCATCAACCAGACCGCGCAACTTGGCTCGCGTGTTGTTCCGAAGCTCGTCGGCCATGATGAGCTTCTGGAAGATTTCACGGGCCGATGCCGCGTCGGCTATGCGCGTCTCTGGCGCTTTGCCGTCTTCGTTGAGGGTCTGGAGCGGCAGTTGGGCTATTGATCCGTACATGGTCGTTTTTTCCAGCAATGGGCCGGAAGGTTTTTGTTCTCTGTAGCGTCTGTAAATTTATGGAGCGTTTCAATGGGAAACCACACCATGCTCCTGATAAAGCAACCGCAAAATTCGCAGCTTTGCAGCGATTCGTCCAGAGGTGTGCTGCCGTGCTGAGAAAAAGTTTTTACCGCCTCCTTCAGCACCCGAGCATTGCAGCCGGTGCATCCGAGCGGTTTACGGTTGTACATACAGGTCGAGCAGATTGACGCCCTTCGCGTGGCTTCAGCCTGATCAACTTTGCCTCCGCCAACCGTCAACCCATGAAGCAAACTCATGCTGAACCGGATTACATCGCCAATCTGGAGTGATTTGCGGCCTTCAGGCTTGGGAATCTCCACCTCGTTAAACGCGCAATCTGCACCATTTCGACACGCATACTCGGTGATTAACGTGTCAAGATTGGGCGGGATGGGTATCGCGTTGGCTGTGTAATGGTTGCGAACGAACTCATGGAGCTGCGGCCATGATCCGCCCATGATTTCAATGCCAGTCTCTGGGACGCGGTAATGCCATCCGCCGGGGATGACCATGTGTTCGTTCAGGACTTTGTATCCGGTGACTTTGCTCATAAGTCGTCGTAATAGATCGAATCAGCGTCTCTAACGAGCTTTTCCCAAACTTTATCCATCTTGGTTGCTCGCGGTTCGAGAACAGCGGTTTTGCGGACTAGATCAAGTAAGACTACAGCAGCGTCGGCCAAATCAGGCGATTTTCCGGTGCGCTGCTTCATCACGGTCTTGGATTCGACCGATATCTTCCGCTTGGAATCATCAAACATGCGCGAGCAGAACTCCTGCAATGTCTCGATGTCCACGCCTCCGACACGCTCCTCAATGACCCATTTACGCATCGAGAACCAAAGTTCCGTCACCTTCCGGTCGTATGCCTCATTGCATGGCCGACTATCCTCGTCGCTGACCGGAATGGTTGACGGAGAGCCTCCGAACTCGACGCGATGAACGACACCCCATTCTCGGGTCAGAATGTCGGCCAAACCACCGCCCTCACCGCTTGAATCGAGTGCGAACTTGTCAGGCGGAATGTTCCGCTTGATGCACTCCTCTTTGACCCGATTGGCAATCTGGTAGTGAACCGGCTCGGTCAGAGCGGCATTTGGAGAGATTTGGACGACATCGCCAAAGAGTATGCTCAGCTTGTCATTTGCGGTGCCAACCTTGGCAAAGCGAAGGATACACCTGTCGCCACCGAAACCAGGGTCGAGAGCTGCCACCTGCTCGACATTGGTCGTAAACGTCAACTTTCTTGTAGGTGTGTGCGTCTCGATTAGTGATTCGGACAGCACCGTCTTGACCATACCATCCGGCGCCCAGAATCCGCGTGTGTACTTCCAGAACGTAGGGCTTTGCTCACCCTCATGTCGCATAGCGGATAACACCTGATCATTCGTTATGAGGTATGGATACTTCGTTCGCCCTTCGCTGATGTTCGGCGACTTCATGCCGTCGAACCGTCGGCACATGCCGCGTTCTGTCAGCCAATGCTGATCTTCAATCGTTACACTGCGCCAACCCTTTGCCGGTGTGCAGAATCGACCGTGCGGATCGTACTTCGAGGCCGGGTTTCCGATGACCAGCATCTTGAACTCACGGCAACCCTTGGAAAGGTTCGTGCAAGCCTCGAAAGCCGCTTCGGGCGTGTCAGTCGCTTCGTCGATGATGACCATCACCCGTTCGGCGTGGATACCCTGGATGTTGGCCACAGCCTTCGCCGTATTACCTTCCGCAACAGCGATGGCCGATATCGAGTGCCGGTCGTCGCCTTTAATGGCCTGAAGAGCCATCTTCGAATCGACCATGTTGCCAGGAAACCCGCGCGACTTGCGGACCAGATCCTGAAGATTGGCCCACATACGCTTTCGGATCATCTTCGCTGTCGTCGAGGTCAGGACAACGGTGGATTTAGAAGGATTGGCCAACCACCAGACGGTAGCAAAAAGAGTCGCTCCGAACGTCTTTCCGGATGCGCCGCAACCAGCCCATCCGACATAATCATGCTCGCAGAGGCTTTCAACCTGAGCTTCCAGCCACGGATTCCAACTCAACTTCGGCCAGAGCATCTTGGTGGCGTTCTGAAAATGCTCAAAAGTGCCTAAACCACCCTCGTTTGGCTGGAGTCGATTTCGGAATGCGTAAAGTTCCAGTTCTAGGTCTGGAATCTTGACGGGTGAACGTATCCCGTACTTATGCTGAATCAGTGGATGCTCGGACGCTTGCTCTGCCATAGTTTGGCCTTGCAATAGTTCACTCTGGACTTGACCGTCTGGCAAAGGAAAAATATGCCGTCGCAACTTGTTTCTTCATCCGGCTGTTGCCAGCCTTGCGACTCCGAGCCGGTTGTCGTGAATATCCCCGGCCCTCAAGGTGAGCCGGGAACCAATGGCACGAACGGCACGAACGGAATCAATTCGTTCACCTACACGACCGCGCCTTTCTTCGTTCCTGCGCTTGGTTCGAGCGTCTACGTTTACGTCGATAACACCGATTTCCTGCCCGAATCAGTCGCTGGCCAGTTCTTCGTATCGGTTCAGGGTCTTGGGTACATGCAGGTTACGTCGGTTGATGGACTGCGCCTGACGCTGCAAAACCCCGCTGCTGGCGTCCTGGGAATTGCCAATGCTGTTCCGACTACGCTGATTCCGACCGGCTCACTCATTACCCTAGCCGGTGCGATTGGGGCGACTGGCGCTCCCGGCGTATCTGGTGGCGCTCCGGTTGGAGCGACGTACATTTGCCGCACTTCGGATGCGACTCTGACGAGCGAGACTGCTCTTGATTCTCTGTCTGCTGGCTACATCAAGACTCAAGGATCGAGCGGTTTTGGAGCTGTTTCGACCGTTTCTGCGGTTCCAGTATCCGACATCAGTGGAACGCTTCCGATTGCCAATGGTGGCACCAACCTTACGACCGCTCCGCTGAATAAGATTCCGGTGGGCGACGGATCGACCTATCTCCAGAAGGAGATTGTCGGAACGTCTCCGATTGTTGTTACGAACAGTGCGGGAAACATCACCATATCGGCTCCCACTGTGACGCCGCCGATGGTGACTGAGACGTTTTATCTTCTGGTTGGAATCAATGTCCTGCTGACCAATGCAACGGCAAACCAGAATCCGTTCAAGAATTTGTCTCCGGTTTACACCGCTGCCGGATGGACTAGCGGCCCTGCAATCGGAAAGTACACGACTCAGAATACCGGATACTACGAGTTTATCGTAGATATCCTTGCCCAGGGCGTTTCAGCAACTAGCGATATCACGGTTAAATTGCTAAAGAATGGTGTTGTCGTTAAACAGACGCATCAGTGCCATCTTGAAGCGTCTGGATCTGTCGATCAAACAGCCCCAATTATTCTTCATCACATTGATCGATCTACTGTTGCTGCAACCGACTACTTCGAAGTCTATTGCGACGTAACAACCGCCGGGGCAACGCACAACGTGTACGTCGAGCAGTATTCGTCGTTCTCGATCCGGCGGATTGCCACTCTCTAAAGCATGAGCGAACGCGCACCACGGAGGTACACGGACGGATCTGTCACCTTTGAGGGTGGCATTGATTCCGGCGTGATGCCGTCGGAAGTGGACAAGAATCAGGTGGCGTTCGCGGTCAATGCCAGCTTCCGGCAAAGCTACGTCTCTCCTCGTCCCGGTTTCGTTCAGAAAGATTACGATCTGTGCGTTACTATCACGGCTGACAACGATCAGATTACCGCTGATCAGACGAATGTAACGGCTGATGGCTGGTCGGAAGAGTGCTACGGACCTCAGTCGCTGACCGGCACATTCCAATGTGCGCTTCCCTACATCGCCGATGATGGACGCACGTTCATCCTGATGTTGATCAGCGGCAATGTCTGGTTGTACGACACGGAGCAGAACAAGGCTCAGAACCTGACGGTTTCACCGGATCTTGAGAACCCGTCGAACCTGCTTGATGGCTGGATGGTTCAGGCTGAGAACTTCGTCGTCATTCAGGACGGATTCAGCAAGCCGTTGATCTTCAACGGAACGAATCTGCGCCGTGCTACGGATGACGAAATCAAATGCGGCAGAATGATGGCCTACGTCAATGGCCGCATCTGGTACGCGCTGCCGAATGGGTTTTCTTTCCGTGCGACTGACATCGTTTATGGAGATGGAACGCGAGCCAGTGTTCTCAAAGAAACCGAGAACACCTTCCTCAATGAAGGCGGTGACTTTGCGGTTCCGTCGGATTCAGGAGGTATCACGGCAATGGCCGTCCCAGGGAATCCAGATACGTCGCTTGGGCAAGGGCCGCTTCTAGTCTTCACGCCTCGTTACGTCTTCTCGGTTCAAGCGCCTGTTGATCGTGATGTCTGGAAGAACCTGAACTATCCGATTCAGGCTATCAGCTTGCTGACTAGCGGTGCGCTTGGTTCTCGGTCGGCCATCACGGTCAATGGCGATGTCTTCTACCGTGCTGTAGATGGCGTTCGTTCGTTCATCATCGCTCGTCGCTCGTTCAATGACTGGGGAAATACACCCATCAGCAACGAGATTCTGAACATTGCTGAGAACGATCAGACGAATCTGCTGTGGGCCAGTTCTGCGGTCGTGTTCGACAATCGTCTGCTGATGACCGGCCAACCTCGGTACAACGCTGAGGGCGTCATTCACAAGGCGCTGATGGTCTTGGATTTCGACCTAATTACGTCGCTGCGGAAGAAGTTCCCTCCGGCTTGGGCTGGAATCTGGACAGGTTTGAATGTCTTGCAGCTCGTCAAGACTGAGAACGCTTACGGCGACAGGTGCTTCTCAATCGCTCGCGGATCGGACGACACGATTCAAATCTGGGAGATTACGAAGGGCGACAAGTTCGATAACAACATCACGGACGGTAAGAAGGAAATCGAATGGATGGTGCAGACTCGCGCCTACAACTTCGAAGTTCCTTTCGGCCTGAAGCGGCTCGATTCCGGCGACTTGTTCATCGATCAGCTTGAGGGTGATGTTTCGTTCAACGTCACCTATCGGCCTGATCAGTATCCTGGCTGGATCGAGTGGATCGACTTCTCCGAATGCGCGACGACGACGCAGTGCTTGGACCTGTGTCCGCTGACCAACTTCAAACCGCAGTATCGCCCGAAGATGCGTTTTCCGACGCCTTCGGATCTGCCGTGCAATGAGACGATCAGCACACCGGCTCGGAACCTCTACGAGGTTCAGGTAATGCTGAACATCATCGGGTATTGCCGGATCAAGAGCATTCGCGTTCACGCTTACGACGTTCAGGAACCGAGTGTTGGTGAGTGCCGGACGGTGTATCCGGCCTGCACACCGCTTGATGTCTGCGATATCAATCCGCTGACCTACACATCGGAATCGGTTAATCCTCTCGCATAACAAAGATATGCCAAATCTTACCCTCATCACGCTGACTCCGCCGAGCTTGCCGGTCGGATATTGCCCGACCAATTACCAGCAGTTGGCCAACGATGTCATCAGCGGCACTCAGGCAAACTTCAACAGCTCGATTGGAAACTCGTTTTTCAACTTTGGACCGACGACTCCGACGCTGAACAATCAGATTTTTCCGTGGCTTGACGAGAACGGAAACTGGTGGATTCGCATCAATGGTTACTGGGCGAGACAACATCCGGTTCCCCCCAACGGTTCTGAACGCCGCATTTTTGTTGGCACTGCCGCCGATGTTTTGAGTTACGACGGTGGGGATGGAACCGCCACCTCGACCAACGTGATGACAGGTCCGATGTGGGACATCGACACAGCTTTCGATGCCAAGTTTCCGGTTGGTGTTGGTGCGTTTGCGTCGAGCGGAACGGTAAATGTTAACGGAACCTCAACGACCACTTCCGTTGCTGGTGAGGACAAGCACACGCTTATCGTTGCGGAAACACCGTTCAACGAACACACGCATGGTGTTGCCCAGAGAATCACACCCAACAATGACGATTATTATCTGGTCAATAAATCGTGGAGCGGTCTTGGATCGTACGCGACTCTAACGCTCCAAGGCGCGTCTGGCACTGGTGGCGGTGGTCCTGGCCCTAGCATCACTACCGGAGATATTTCTACAACCAACGCTGAGAAGACCGGCAACGATAGTCAGAACGCTATCGGACATAACAATCTCCCGCCGTTCTACGGTGTTTACTTCATCAAGCGAACCAGCCGAGTCTACTACACCAAATGAAGCTGATCGTCCAAGATATCAGGTCAACGATTGCTCGGGCTATCGGCGTTTGCGTCGATGACGCGCGCGTTTACGACTACATCAATCAGGCTTGCCGCCGACTGCTTCACAAGGGTCTGTGGGCTGGAGCTTACGGACGTTTCACGATCCACACGGTCGGTGGCTGCATCACTTGGCCGCGTCAGATCGAGACGATTGAAGCTATCGCCGATTGCTGCGGAGTCGGAACCGTTCGAAACCAATGGTTCGAGTTTCAGGAAACCGGATATGGCCTTCTCAATGGAAATCAAGTGTGCGTCGGCAAGCAGCTTATTGACCGTGGCACTGTGGTTTCTTACCGCGACATGTCTGGCGGTACTAACAGCTATCTTCGAGTCTACCCTGGCGACGCTTCGGATGTCGGCAAAACCATCACCTTGCAGGGCGTCGATCAGAACGGGCAGTGGATTCGAACCCAGAGCGGTGGAGTCTGGATCGACGGCGAGAAGCTGACGCTCGCTTTGCCGTACGTTCAGTCTACCAAGAAATTCACCGAACTGACCGGAGTCATCCGTGAGGCTACGAACACGGTCAGCCGTTTGTACGAGTACGACGCGACGACCACGCTGGAGACGGATCTGGCAGTTTACGACCCTGATGAAACTTTGCCGCAGTATCGTCGCAGCTACCTAGCGGATCGTTGCAACAACGAGGAGGACAAGCCGGTGACGGTGATGGCGAAGATGCGCCACATCAACGCGACGAGCGTGAATGACTACCTCATTCCTCCGTGTCCCGATGCCATCAAGCTGATGGTCATGGCGATTCGGAAGGAAGAGAACGATTTGATTCAGGAAGCAGTGGCCTACGAAGCCAAAGCTGTTCAAGCTGTGCAGGAACAGACGATGCAGTATTTGGGCGACGCTGTTCACACGATCCGAATGGTCGGAGTCGGGTTGAATGGCGGTGGGTTTTACCAGTGGTTCTAATGGGCAAACTCTTTCAAATTTGCGGTCTTCCGAGATTTGGATCGGCATTCATGTCGGTCCTTTTCTCGTTGGAAGCGGACTGCATTGGCCTACATGAGCAGGGAGCGACTGATCCGAATTGGCGGAAGTCGATTAAAGAGTATCGCTCTCGTTACAAGTACGTCGCCGACTGCTCGACTTACGGATATCTTCCGAAAGCTGTCGTCGAGGACTCGATCAAAGTGTACGTCAAAAAGAATCCCGAGTCGTCGGCCAAAGAATGTTCCGAGCGATTCGGCTACGAGATTCATCTTCCGACGGTTCAAGCGTTGCGCGAGTACGCTGACAAGTGGGCAGCTGCTCACAACGTGATGACAATCGGTGAAGACGAGCTTTTTAAGGTGGATACTTTGAGGCGTGTGTGGGTTCATTGCTTCCAGAACGAGCGAGCTTTTCCTGAGGAAAAGGCTGCACGACTGGTTACCATGAACATCCAACGTCACGAACCTGAAAAGGTGTTCTCGATTGAGAACGGCAATCGTCTTGCGAAGGAGGTATTTTAATTTATGGGAGCTATTCTAGGTGGTGCGGCAATTCTGGGTGCGAGCAGCTTGCTTGGCGGTCTTCTCGGAAAGGGAAGCAAGCCGAAGATTCCCGAGTTGAAGCCGATCAATTTCGAGCAGGAACAGCAGAAGGCGATTCAGCAAAACATCGCGTCGCTCGAACCTGCGACTGAGTTGGCCAGAAAGACGACCGCTGCTGAGCAGACTCAGCTTGAGGAGCAGCTTCGTCGTGCGATTCCTGGTTACGATCAGATCGTTCAGCAGGCCAGCAAGAACATCGGATCAGCTTTGCGCGGTGAATTGCCGACTGATGTTGCTGCTCAGATTCAGCGTTCGACCGCTGGACGCGCTCTTGCCGGTGGATTTGGTGGCGCATCTGGATTTGGTAGAGCTTTGACCGCGCGCGATCTTGGGCTGACTTCGTTGCAGCTTCAGAATCAAGGTCTTGCTCAAGCTCAGAACTTCATCCAGCAGCAGCGAGCGTATGGCATGACTCAGCCGTTCTCGGTGAGCAGCATGTTCATCACCCCTGCTCAGCGTGTTGGTGTTTTGCAGAACCAGCAGCAGGCGATGTACAGCCGGAATCTTGCCGCTGCTCAGGCCGCTGCGATGCCTGATCCTACGCTTGCTGCGATTGGCGGAGCGCTGTCTCAGGCTGGATCGTTCGCTGGTGGCGCTTACATGCAGCGTGGATTGATGGCGCAACAGAATCCGTACGCTACTAGTCCAGGCGGTCAGCCGAGCGTGAACAGCACTACCGTCGATTACAGCACTGGAGAAACTGCTTATCCGAATCCGATGTCACCGGCTACGGTTTACGCTCTTCCTCCGTCCTCATTCTACCCCGGAATCCGCTGATTTATGGCCGACGAAACCCTTCAAGCATTTCAGCTAGGCGCAAGCCTCTACGACCGCGCGCAGACGCAGAAGCGGATGATGGAGCAGTTGCAGATGCAGACTGCTGACCAGCTCATGCGTCAGCGTCAGTACGATCTTCAGAATAAGATTCAGTCGAAAGCGTATGCGGATGCGCTGGCAGAACAAGAAGCTCAGGATGCTGAGTTTGATACGTTCCAGAAGTTCAACGAGGACATTGGAACTTACTTTAACGATCCTGAGTTGAAGGCTCCAATGCCTGCGCTGCCACGCTTTAGGTCGAAGGTGTTTAATCAGCAGGCAACTCAGGCGTACCAAGGTCTTCAGCAATATTCTCCGCGAGCAAAAATCATCAAAGCTCGCGAACAGTTCGAACAGCTTAGAGCAAATACTGTAAAAGCGATGACGGACGAGGGTATCGATGTTTTCGACCCTCAGACAGGTCAGGTTAATGAAGAGGTTTATCAGAAAAATCTACCTCTTATCAGAGAGCAGTTGAAAGAAAGGCAGACCATCAAAGACCTCGGTACGGAAATGTCCGAAGAGGTTTATCAGTTGGATAGAACCATTCCTCTTCCTGAACGAATTAAAACTGCTCGCGCCAATGTTGAGGCTCGTCGAGCAGGGCGCATCAATCCTTCCGATAGCTTGAAAATAACCATTGCAAATGATGCCGTGGCGGATTGGCAAGATCTGTTTGGAACACCCGATGCTCGTACTGCTTCAGGAATCAAAAACAATGTGATGCAAAATGACTGGAAATACCCCCAGCAAGAAGATGGACGTCAAATTCGAGGTGACGAACTTACGGCGAGAAACTCTTCAAAGCTCATCGATGAGCTGAACAAGTTTGAACAAACGTACGGAAAAGGAAAAATTCAAAAGTACGTCGGCATCATTGATGGAAATCTTGAAGAGCTTCTCCGAAGGACAAAGGAGGCTAAGACTGATGAGGAGAAGAATGCCTATGGTCTTCTTCAAAGGTTTCAAAAGGTTTTTAATGAAGAAGCCTTCGCCACTTCAGGAAAAGCAGTTACTCAGTCTGAAGGAACCCGACTCAAAAAAGCTATCGGCGACATTAAGAGCAACAACTTTGTCAACGATGTTAACAACTTCGCCAATTTTGCGGCGGAAGATTTGTGGAACACGATTGATTCGTTTAAGACGAGGTACAAAATTACCCGTGAGCAAGTGAAGTTGGCCAACGATCTTGTTGGTCGTTACAAGCTGCCCCTAACCCCGTTTGGTCAGCAGCGTCAATCGACTCCCGCTGGATCGACCGGAACCGCTCCGTCACTTCCTGCTGGAGTAACTCCGCGTATGAACGCAACAAACTCAACTTCTGGTGTTATTTACACTCCGTAATTATGGGAACAATCACCACTCCGTCTGGAAGGGAATACGACTGGTCTAATCCGAATCCTCCAACGGAAGCGGATTTTAAGGCCATTTTGGATTACGAGGCAGCACAAGGAATATCAACTCAACCTAAGTCGCCAGGTCCAGCCACCATCGCCGAGATGCGTCGGCGTGAAGAGCAGGGTATGGTTTCGGCGCTGCCTGAAGCTCAGGCTGCGGTTGCAGTTGGTTCGACTGCTCAGTTGAATCGAGCTGTACAGGATGCTGGAAACGTTGGAAAAATGGAACGTTTTGTCGGCACTATGGGCCAAATGGCCGAGCCGACTGGAATGCTTGCACCTTTTGAGGGTGGAAGGCTTCAGCCGTCTGGACAATTCACTCCGCTTGGAGCTGCTGAAGCTCAAGGTTATCGCCGTGGATTTGCCGCAGGATTGCCAGCCTCAACGTCATTGATTGCTGCACCATTTATTGCCGGAATGGGGACTGTTGCTGGATTGGCAACCGAGTCTGGAGTCGGACTAGGATCTGCGGCACTTGGTCAGACAGTTTCTCCTGAGCCGTATCGAGCCGGGGAGATGTTTGCTCAGGCTATTCCCGGTGTTCCGGTCGGTCAGCAGGCCAGAAAATTCACGCAGTTTACAAAAGAAGCTGGAAGCGGCGTTTTGACTTCTGGTCTTCAGGCTGGCCTTGAAACTCTCGACCAAGATTCCGCTGATTTGTCCAACGTCCTTTTTAGGACAGGACTTGGTGGATTTCTGAGTCCAACTCTAAGTGGATTTGCAAGAGGTGGCGGTGCTTTGGCCAGAAGTGGTTTTAATGCGAGAGAATGGGCCGCTGAACTGCAACGTCCGTTTACGCAGCAATTCATCAAGGAGCGAAAAGAAGATATCAGTCGGCAAATGGTCGAACAGGGGTCAGTTGGAATGTTTGACCGATTTTCCGGCGATCTTGCTCGCGCACTTTATTCTCCAAATTCAGGCCTGAATCCTCAGCAGTTTCAGGAACAGATCAGAAATGTTGTCAGCCAGTCGATGAACACTGCCGGTTCTTCCGGTTTGACTGGGCAAGATCTTTCTGAGGCAATCAAAACTGAACTCCAGAAATCGATAGCTATTCCAGACGAGCAGGCCAATAGGGTGGCTAACGATGCAATCGACGCTTTTGTTGGAGAATCTGAAGCTCTTCGCAATCGAATCACCAATTTGCGCGATGTTCGAAATGCTTCACGCGATGCACGTTTGACAGATGTGATTCGAGCATTAGAGGGTCGTGCAAGTGTTGAGTCTCAGGGATTTCGAGATAAAATCGATCAGCTTCAAAAGCAGCGCGAGTCGTTGCCGGTAGAGTCTGTCGAGAGACAGCGAATCGACGCTCAAGTCGCTGATCTAAACCAGCAGATTGCCAGCATTGAGGCAGGCCGAGCTGCTGGATATGGCCCTACTGGTGGAATCACCAAAGAATCGCTGGGCCTTAAAACACAGCAGATTGCTCAAGAGGAGCTTGATAAGTTCAAGAAAGATCGGGAAGAAGGATACGCAAAGATCAATCCAGATCTTGAAAACACAAAATTAACAGTCACCGAAATATCTCCAACCGGAGAAGAGGTGACAAAAGAGTACACGGTAAATCAACTGCGTCAGAAACGCACAAATATTCTTCGAAAAATCAATTTTGGAAAGCCTGTTCAAAAAGCTGATTATTCAGTTTTTGAAGATCTTGATCAAATTAACTCACAGCTTGATGAGGCTTTAGCGTCCAATCCTGCCCTTAAAACAGCTTTGCAGCAGGAAAACGCTGCGTATCGAGAAGGTATTTCAAGATTCAAAGGATTTTTTGCTGACAAAATTTTACGAGAGGCTGGTGAGCAAGGTGGAATGCCGGGAATCGTTGGAACCATTGCTGGCGCAACTGGACCTCAAAATCTGAGGCTTTTAAAAAACCTCCTTGGAACTCGATACAACGAGATAAAGCCGGATTTGAGGCAGTTTGTTTTCATTCAGTCACGCGGTGAAAATCCAAATGATTTTCTGAAGGCGATTACCGCTGGAAACAGTGGAAAGGCGACTGGTCTTCAGAAAGAGGTTATTGACGAATTGTTTCCAGACATTTCCGAAATAACTGATGTCGCCTCAAAGTACAGTTCATTGGTCAACAGAAAGGCGTCTTTGGAAAAGCAGTCAAACGACCTGAAAGGTCAAATTGACGCTTTGAGAAACGATGTTGATAACAACATTTCTGGCGCTCAGGCAAAACTGGATGCGGCAATCAAGCAGGAAGATCAAATTGCCAAAACAAAAGCCAATCTCAAGGCCGAGAACATAACTTCAAGAGAGCAACGGATCATCGATTCTCTCGCGGCTATTGAAGCCAAAGTTCGAGATGCTCGCGCTAAAAACGTCGATGTTCTCGACACGATCAAGTTGGACGATGTTATCAGGAACATTGAGACGCAGGGCGGAAAGCCTTTGTACAAAGCACTTGAAGAGGCAGTTGTAACTGCTAGCAATGCTCGAGGAAGATTCAATGCGGCAGTCAAAAAAGCGTTGGAACCTGGGGGTCAGCTTGAAAGCTTTGAACCTTCTAGCCTGATTGATTTCTTGGTTGCCAAGGAAGGTGAATCTCTTAACTACCGCAGCAAGCAGTTTCTCAAGGCTGTTGGCCAATCAAGACCTGACTTGATCGGCGATGCTCAAAACCTTTTGGTTGGACGCATCATTGCCGAGTCGGTTGACGGAAACAAAATCAACACGGCAAAGATCAAAGATCTTGTTGGAACTAGTGAAGCTCCCGGCAAATACTTTGGAATAACCAAGGGATTGTTTGGAGACGATGGAATCTCTCGCATCACAAAAATTGCAAATCAATTGGAGCAAATTTCTGACCTTGGAAAACCGAGTGTTTTCAGGCAAATCGTCTTTCCGGCTTTAAGTGGTTACGTCGGTTTTCAGGCTGCTGGTCCGATGGGTGCATTGACGGGACTCGGAGGATACGCTGCATATAGACAGTTTGGAAAAGGACTTAGCGATGCAACCGCTGCTGCTGTTGGGCGTGTCGTAAAGACTCCAGAATACCTTAACATTGTTTCAAAGCCGATTGATCAGGCGACACAAGCGCAGATGAATCGTTTCGAGCGTCTTTGGCCTAGAGTTTTGAAGATGGAACAGGATAGGTATCAGATGATTAAGGAGGATCTTGAACGATGAAAACCTCCCTCTCAAAAAAGGGTAATACTTACCACGGAAAGAAGGTGACGCTCAACAAGCCATTCTACACTCCGGGCGAGAGGAAGAAGAGCGCGGTGTACGTCAAGAATCCGGCTGGCAAGGTTGTCATCGTCCGGTTCGGCGATCCGAACATGGAAATCAAACGCGACAATCCTGAGCGTCGTAAGAACTTCCGCGCGCGGCATAACTGCGCCAGTGCGAAGGACAAGACGACGCCTAAGTATTGGTCGTGCAAAGCGTGGTGAATTTCGTCGGTAAAACATAACTCTACATTTTATGGACAAGATGCGACTTGGTGGTGGCGGACGTTACGAGAAGCTCGTTGGCGAGCTTGAGAAGAAAGGTGTGAAAGATCCTGGCGCTCTAGCGGCTTACATTGGCCGCAAGAAGCTCGGCAAGGCGAAGTTCCAATCGCTTGCCGCGAAAGGCCGTCGCCGCGCCATGCGTGAGAAGGCTAACGCTTAGGATATCGCGCTTTGGAGTACGGCTTTTTAGCCGACTCCTTATCAACGACGAACTTCTCAGGATCAGCGTAGTTCCATGAGATGTCGCCGTTCGATCCACGCTGGATCATAATCGATCCGGTGACTTTTCCGTCTTTATCCGTCATGCCGGAACGGTCAGCCCGTTTGGCCATGCCGAGCATGAAGCGGCGCGGATTGTTGAATCCCACCTCTTTCATCACGATTACTTCTCTCGCCCAGTTCGTCAGGTCCGACGATCCGAATCCTGAGTAGGCCAAATCTGCCACGCTCTCAGGCTTGTCGTCCTTACCCTTCGGCTTTGGGAAGTGATGGACGAGTACCAGGACAACGCCTGTCTCCATCATAATCGGCTGGAGCAGGTGTCGCGTGAAGTTCGCGCATACCTCGATGTCCGATGGATTGCCGCCCATGTAGGAGAGCAGCGGATCGATGTAAACCAGATCGGCCTTTGTCTTCCTGACTAAGCGGCGCAGCATCACGGCAAAGTCAGCACCCGTTCTCACCGTTTCGCGGAAGAAGAGCATGTTCGCATTCCGCAATCCTCGCTCCCAGTTCTCTTTCCCGAACGTCATCTGGGCAGCCCCCTTGAGCGCGTCATGCTGATCGGCGATGTCGTTCTCCGCCTGAATGTAAACCACTTTTAGCGAACGGACCGGTTTAACACCGAACCAAGCTTCACCAGACGCCCATTTCAGACCCTGATACGCCGCCATCGAGCTTTTTCCGCAACCACTTTGGCCTACGAAGAGAAGCGATGAACCGCGTCGAATCCATCTGTCGCCGATCAGATTGTCAGGATCGTTCTTCGGATCGTACTCGATGATGCTATCGAGCGTGAATTCCACCGGCAGATCCTGCGACTCAAGGTAATCCGTGAACGCCTCCCAGTTCACCGAACCGACATTGATGGCCAAGAGCTTCTGCTCATTGCCATCGCGCATGACACCGGCAAGACGGGAGAACCTGCTCGCGTTCTTGTTCTTCGGATCGATGCCGATGCTCTCTAGATGCCGGTAAACGACATCACGGCGCTCTGCCCATTCTTCCTTGTTCGCCGCATCCACACGCACCCATCCGTGCAGACTCTTGCCGCCTGAATCGATGACGACCGATAGCGGCAGCTTCGACTCCTTCAATGCTGTCCATTGTTCGTCCTTCGACTTCTCATCCATCTCAATGAGGACATGGCGATAGGCGGATACACCAGAATCTGAGCCGCTCTCGTCGAGACACGGGTTGATGCGGACGTAAGCGCCACGGCTGTCAGGACCGTTCCACATGGAACTAATTGGCGGTGTGAAGTGATTCTGAATCCACTCCTCGCGCTTGAGAAATGTACCCTTGGACGCTGGCCTACTCCTGCCCTCCTCGTCGCTCACGATGTCGTTGCAGATGCAGACAACTTCGTCAGGTTCGAAGCAGGCTTTTAAGAAATCTATGGTTGAAAATCGGAAGTCTGATTGCGGAATTGCTTGGATCTTTCGCACCACGAACTTGCCGGTGGGCGATATTGGTGTGCCGCCCTGACCGATGCTTGAGTGTGACTCTAGAAGCCATCCACGCGGATTGTCGTGCGAGACTATCTGCGCCTGATTCAGCTTGTGGGCCAGTTCATTCGGTTTCCACGGTGGCGAGCATTTCGAGTTGTACTCGCACAGAAGCGTCTCAGCTTCCGTTCTGGTCAGCTCAAATCCGTGGATGAGAGCGGTGGCAACAGCGAATGTCGCCCCGTGTCCGTTCTGACCTGCGATGGCTCCTGGCGTGGCTTTGACCCATGCTCTCGCACGGTCGAATTTCGATTGATTCATACTCAGATTCCAAGGTGTTTACGCGCTATGTCGCCGCTCTTGCCAATGTCTGTCGTGGCAATCTGGCGAATGACCGACTTGTGTTCCTCTAACTTTCTGAAAAGGAGAGCCAGCTCTTTGGGTGTTATCAGGTACTTGCTCCAGTGCTGGATCTTGATGGAGCGATTCTGAAACTTCCCAAAGAGCTGCTCTTGTGCGGCGATGTAATGGTCAGGGCTTATCACCGGATACGGGTGTGAACTTGGCTTTGAATTCAGCTTTCGTTCGAACGTACACCTTTGGCTTGCCCTCTCGCATGTAGGCCACGCCTGCCCACTTCGTTTCTCCGATCCGTATCTCTACGTCGTCGGATATGACTTCAACCGATACCGACGGATTTCCTGAGTTTTTGTATTTCATCGTCTGTAAGCGTCTGGACCTGACCGGAGTCGTTTGAGTGCCAGGAGGGAGCATCGAGTGACTTGATCTTCTTTGGCCTACTCATCCAACCCCGCAGGATAGCATACTCGACGAGTCTCGGAGCTTCCTTCAAGAGCTGTTCTCGGGATATTTCAGTCGTTGTCATGGAAAGCGGTTCGTTTAGCGACACCCCGCAGTTTGGAACGACGCATTCCAAGTTCACCGCTATCGGATTCTGCGGCGAATCCACGGCGAATAAGCCATTCCTTGTACTTACGGTCGATGTAGGCGAAGTCGATCTTGGGCGTCGATTCGTCGGCATCAGCGACTCGGACAATTCTGTGTGAGCTGTTCAGGTTCATAGGTTTTCTGTATGGTTTTGTATGCTTGTTGTGTTTCTTTGCAGTTGATGCACAGGTCGAGAAACTCTCCACCAACCGTGCATCCGCATCCAAGAGATTTTGCTAATTCCTTGGAAATCCATTTGTACTCGGCCAGCTCCTCGCGGAGGTCGGCTTCGGTTTGCGCGTTCATGGTTTTACGACGAAGAGCATGAAGTACGCGCTTGTGATGACAACGCCAGCGGCGAAAGCGGCGATGAGGAGCTGCTTGATTTCCTCCGGTGACGGAGGGCGATGCATCTTGTGAATCACCGTCCACCTCCGATGGCGTAGTGAAGAATCAGCAGGGCGTCGCAGTTCTTAAGACTGACATCCAGATGCGGATACAGTTCTTGAGCTTTGGCGCGTAGCTTACGCTTCCACTCAGGGCCAGTGGCACACGCTTTACGTCCTCCAAGACCAAGCGGATCTTGCCAGACTTTCGGCTCTACGCGGTGAAGCGCATAGCCTTGAGCGTAGGCCAATCCTTGAATGATGCCGTAGTTCTCGTGGAGCGTGGCAACGCTTGCAGCAGGAGTCAGCTTGGACACGAACTTTGGAACCTTCTCAACCCACAGGTGGCTGTCTGCCAATTTGAATCCGCTGAGTAGCTGCGCCATGTCTGGCAATGATTCCGGCATCGGAAACAGCAGGATTCCATCAGCCGTTTTCACCGCGAAACCGCCTCCAACACCAGGATCTACGGCGATAATTGTTTGATTTGATTTCATAGTTAATAGCACAGAAGCGTTACATTTTCCGCCGCGATACGCACGGCGCTCTTGGTTTCAGCACCTTCACTCCACCGCTCAACTTTCACACGACCCTTAACTCGCACCAGCGCGCCGCTCTCAATCGACAGGATCTTCTCAGCAACCTGTCCCCAGGATGATACTTCAAACTCATCGTACTCCTCGCGGAAACGACCGTCGGCGTCTGTCCAGTGGCGAGCGATTGAGATGACGCGACGGACCATCAATGCTCCGGTCTTCGTCTCTGTCTTGCGGCTGACCGTTCGAAATTCTCCGATCAAAAGTACCGTGTTCTCAGTGGGTGTTGGCGATGATTCGTTTGTCATTGGATGAAGACGCAACCTAGTTCTCGGTAGCATTTCATTCGCTTTTTCGCGTGAAACGCTCCGATGGGGTGGAACTTGTCAGAGAAGTCTACGATTGTCGCACAGTTTTTAGTTTCTGTTTTTCGCAATGCACGGCTCGCCCTCTGAATCGTCTTCTGCGACGACCTACCGCCGCTCACCATGATGAGCAGCTCGACATTCGGAAGATCAAGTCCTTCGTCGGCCAGAGAGGTGGCAATCATGGTCCGCAGGTTGCCAGCCTTGAATTCTTCCATGTAAGCGCGCCGATCCTTCTTCCCAATCTTGGAATGAACGAGCCGAGAATTCGGAATCCAGCTCTCGTACTCCTCGCCAAGCGTGATGCGCGGTATGAGGATCAGAGTCTGCATGTCGAGGTGTTCCAGCGCGTAATTCATAGCGTACCGATTGCGCTCGCGGTTCCCGCAAATTCCTATGTCCACAAGTGATTCCCACGCGCACATGCGTTTTAATTCGTCGTCGCTTATCCGCATGTACCGACGCCGCGCGTTGAAGAGCCGGTCGATGTTGTCATCGATCTTCTGCTGGATGTTGAGGTCGGTGGCATCGCTGATTTCGAGGTAAGCGTCGGCCAATGAATCTCCGATGTCGCTGCGCTTGATTTCGTAGGTGCGGTTGAAGAAGAGCGTTCGAGTTACGGCATTGCGTTCCTCATCGTCGCACCAGGGAGTCGCATCGAAACCATAACGCGGTCCGTTACAGGACTCGATGATTCGACGCCATCCGGCAGCAGGACTGTGCTTGGCTTCGTCAACGATCAGCATGTCCTTCTTGCTGAAGTCCACTGACTCATGCGGACAACGGATATCCACAATCTCGTCAGGAACGCCAGCGACACGGAGTGAAGTGCGCGCTTGCTGACATGTCTCGCGGGTTGGAGCAAGCCAACCGAATCGCAAGACAGCCCCGTTCTTGTGAAAATGCTTGATGATCGACGCGGCAATCCATGTCTTGCCACTGCCTGCGGGTGATATGATCAGGCCATCTCTAGTTTTGGCCCACTCTACTGCTTTCTGTTGGTATTCTCTCAGATTCATAGTTTTGTAAATTTGGCCCTCCGACTACTGCTTCATAGCAGCCGGAGGGGTTTGTCCGTACCACACGGCACGAATCGCTACTGGGCGGTAGCGGCGCAGGGAGTCAACGGTTGCGTCGTATGTTGAGTTTCCATGTACTTCCTTAGCGCCTCCCGAGCGACAAATTGGATCTTCAGTCCGTTGCGGTTGCAGAACTCCTTGAGGTCGTCATGGAGCTGCGTGTCGATGGTGACGACTCGCGTCATTTTTTCTTTTTTCATAATTTACCTTCCCTCCAACCATTTCTTGAGGTCGTTCAGTTCGTCCTCCTTGGCTTCCAGCTTCTTGATCCGCTCACGGGCCTTGAGCAGCTCGGCGCGATAGTTGTCTGATCTAGTTCCCAGCGTGTAGATGTACTCGCCGTCCTCGATGACCCTGACCTTGTAGGCTTTGACGTCTTCCTCCAGCTCCTTGACCCGCTTGTTCGCAGCAGCCAGTTGCCTCTCCAACTGACGAGCGAATCCGATCTTCACGAACTGCTGGAAAGCCACTGTGACAACCGCCTGCCGGTCTGTGCGCGGGGTTTTGGAGGTGGGTTTCTTCATCGCTTTGACTCCACTCGTTCACGCCCAAGAGCCTCACGCGCATCGTCGCGGACGTAGTTGTTTACGACGTAGCCCAGATCCTCAGGATCTAGGAATCGGTTGATGAATGACTCAGTTCGATTGATCTGCTCCATGTAATGCTTCCGCTCGTACTCTAGCTTGTCCCACAGAGCGCGGAGACGGTTTTCGAGTTGGGTGACGTGCTGGCGTGAGTCGGCCAGTTTCTTGTCCAGATCCAAGCAGGTCTGCTCCCACGTTGGCGGTGGTGTTCCGCGCATCATCTCAAGCATACGAGTGTCGTTGATTTGGCTCACGACTTCACCTCCTCCACCATGTCGTATGTGGTCATGAATATGTCAGGCTTGCACGGGTAGTGTTCGCCTTTGACTCCTGTGATAATGTAGTCGCCTGATGAAACGATGTGTCCACCCTCAAGCGTTTGAATCCATCCACTCATTGGATCAAGTGAGTTGGGCTGCACCATTGGATGATCGCCATGCTTGAACCACTGCGTTGCTTCGATGATGACTGGCTTTTTGCGATACTTCACAGCTTCACCTCCTTCTCTTCCCACAGCAGCAGATCAGCGCGGAGAGCGTCGTTCTCCTGCTCTAGTTGGGTGATGCGCATATGCTGCTCCGCTAATCGCTCCCCTGCTTCAGCGATTGCTGAGTTAGCGGCGCCGTCCTCGGATTGAATATCCTGAGACAATATCCGCATCGCTGCGATTAGTGT